>Ga0256841_1001117_pt1 | contig 24461 bp, 17 predicted proteins | sample 356308metaG_FD_185971 | JGI IMG/M metagenome (GOLD analysis project Ga0256841, IMG submission 185971) | Hydrothermal vent microbial communities from Mid Atlantic Ridge, Atlantic Ocean - 356-308 | ecosystem: Environmental > Aquatic > Marine > Hydrothermal vents | place: Atlantic Ocean: Mid...
ACCTGATGATCGATGCCTGGGCGCAGCTTGCCGCCGAATTCCCCGGGCTGCACCTGGTGCTGATCGGGCCGCGCAAGGACCTTGAACAGCCCAAGCTGAAGAAATTCAGGCGCCGGATGGAAAAATTGATCCGCCGCTCGGGTGCGCCCGGGCGGGTGCACTTCACCGGTCTGGTGGACAATGTAGAAGCGTACCAGCGTGCCAGCGACATCCTGGTCCTGCCGTCCGAACGCGAAGGCATGCCCAACGCGGTGCTCGAGGCCATGGCGTCACGGGTAGCCGTTATCATGACACCGTACAAGGGCCTGTGCAGCGACATGGGAGAAGCGGGGATCCATTATCTGCTCAGCGAACGTAACACCGAAGCACTGGCAGCAGCACTGCGGCAATTACTCGAAAACCCGGAACAGCGATCAAGGCTGGCCGGACAGGGGTATGAACGGATCAGGGACACCCTGAGCCTGGACAAAAGCCTGGACCGCTACGCTGCGCTTTACCACGAACTCGCGCAAAACTGAAAGGGCGGAAACAGAACGAACGAGAACCTCTGGTCAGTCAGGGATTGCCGAGCTACGCTCGCAATGAATGGATTCAGGGTTAAAAGGAATACAGAACCGCAAAAATACCGGTCAGCTGGTTCTTGTCACCCACCCCCTGGTTGCCTTCCACCAGCGGACTGTCCTCCGCATCGTTCAGCATCCGCGTATAGGATGCGTTGGCTGCAGCCCCCCAGGTCTTGTTGAAGTGGTAAACGCCGGTCAGGCTCAGGGTGACATCCTTGAAGCCGCTGTCGGGCTTGTAGAACGGCAGGCCACTGCTACCCACGTTTTTATTGTCCACGCCGAAATAGGTCTCCATGTAACTGGAATCCGCCCAGGTGGTGTCCACCCCCAGCGTAACCAGGACCTTTTCAGTCTGCATCAGATCGTAGCCGCCCTTGAGGTACACCAGATAACCATCGTGCTCATCGGAAACGTCCCCGGCAAAACTCACCTCGGCCGACCAGGGGCCGGTATCGTAGCCGACAAAAACCCCCAGTTCTGTCGCAGCGTCCACTTCCTTCATCCTTTTGACCTGCTGGTTATCCACATCGTCATCCCGCTTCAGGCGATACTGGAGCAGCGGTCCGAAGGTCCAGTTCTCGCTGGAATCCCTGGTAATCAGGTTCAGGCTCAGGCGGCCCGCATTCTCGCTGCCGCCGGTACCACCCAGTTTGGCGTAACGACCACTCGCCCAGAAATACTGGCCAAAGGGCGCCAGGGTAATCTCGTTGTCATCGGAACCCTCATAGTCCGGCTTGGACAACACACCCAGGCCGACAAAACCTTTTCCACCCGGGGCAACCGTCGATACCGTCTCGTAGGCCATCACCGGTGACACCAGTGCGGCGGACAGTCCCAGCGCTACCACCGAAGACAACAGTACTGATTTCATATCGTGTATCCCTGTCTGAACCTGTTGAAACCACCAGAAGTGCCCGTCAGGGCGGTGCACCGCCCTGACGGGCACGGGCATGGTAACGACTCTAGCACGGCTTTTCCAGCGCAGATAGCCACATTGCGCAAAGGATGGAACTGCAATCAAGCGGGCGGGTGGAAGGGTCAGGACGCAGGCCCTGTGCCATCGTCGGCAGGCGACAGACCCGCCCGGGTTTCAGCCTCCCCCGTTCGCGGCATCTCGCCCAGCCACAACATGAACAGCTCGTAACTCAGCGCCAGCAGCACCGCGCCGACAAAAAGCCCGATGATGCCGGAGCTCAGGAAACCGCCAATGGCGCCCATGAAGATAATGACCATTGGCGTCTTTACGCCACGGGCCAGCAGGATCGGTTTCAGGATATTATCGATCAGGCCAACGGGGATGCTCCACACCAGGAAACCCACGGCGGTCATGGTATCTGCCGTATTGAACAGGTAGATAATAACCGGGACCAGAACCACAATAATGCCGATCTGCGCCACGCCAAGCAGCAGGCACAGCAGGGCCCAGAACCCGGCGGCAGGCACCCCGGCCACCATGAATCCCAGTCCCGCCAGTAGCGACTGGATGAGCGCCACACCCAGGATTCCCGAAGCCACACTGCGGATGGTTTTTTTCACCAGTTCGATCAGGTCGGTACGCTGCTTGCCAGCCAGCCGGGCCGCGATCGCGTGCGCGATCCGGTCTCCGCCAGTGGCATGGGGCATCAGCACACCGGCGATAATGATCGCAAAAACAAATTGCAGGATACCGAAACCGGCACCGGCCGCCGTCGCCAGCAGCCATTTACCGACCACCCTGATCTGGGGAGCGATCTGTTTCAGGGCAGCCTGGATGTTTTCCGAAGCCAGGTTCCAGAAACTGTGCAGCGGTTCACCGATCAGCGGCCAGCTGCCGATGGATTCCGCCGGCGGAGGAATCGTCAGGGTACCGTGGACGGTCAGGTCTTCGGCCAGCAGCTTGACCGTGGTGACCAGCGTACCACTCAGCATCAGGGTCGGCGCAATGACGATCAGCAGCATGAACAGGGTAAACAGAACCGCCGCAGGTGCGGCACGGCACCTGAATTTTTCCTGCAGCCACTGGTAGCCCGGGTATGCGGCCACTGCGATGATAATCCCCCAGACGATGGGGATCACAAAGGGGCGGACAATGGTAAAGCACCAGCTGATCAGCAGGAACACCAGCCCGATCCGTATGGCGGCCTCCAGCGCCCGTTCCACGAAAGCGCTGTCCGCTGCAGCCGGGTCGGTGCTCATTGGACGGCAGAGCCTGTCACCGCAGAAGCGGTATTGACCGGCGCACCCGGCGTATAGCCAAACACCGGGTCCAGGCCTGCCACCAGGCGGTCAACAGCAGCCACCTGTGCATCGTCAAAATAATCGCGGTACCCGCCCACTTTACCGCGCCTGGTCTTGAAGGAATCCGGGTTCTTCCGGTCGCCCGATTTCACCCGCATACTGCTGCCCCGGAACAAGCTCTTCTTCTCCCGCTTTTTCATGTTTTCCAGGCTGGCAAATTCAACGGCCTGGGCAATCTCCGCATCGCTGCCGGGCGTGCCCACAAACTCGAGCACCTGTTTCAGGGTAGCGGCGGGGTCCCTGCGCATGTCTTCGTAGTGGATCACCAGTATATCCCCCAGGTAGGAAAAGGCCCTGGCCCAGTCATTGTAGAACTCGATGATCTTGGGTATCCCGCTGCCGGGACTGGTGACAAAATCAAAAATACCCAGGTCGACGCCGGGTGCGGGAAACTTGTTGAGACGGATCTTGTGCGGGCGCATGCGGTATTTCCACTGGAAGAACTGGGATACCGCCACGTCGCGCGGGTCGCGCACCAGCATGACCACCTTTTTCCCGCGAAAATGATGGAGCGTTTCCCGGTCATCCAGGTAATCGCGCATATAGTTGTTGTGGCTGAACAGCACGCGCGGCACCGCCGCGTTGCTGCGGTGCAGGTTGTCGAACTCCAGCAACTGGCTGGTCGGCAGGCCGTGCTTTACCTGGTAAAAGCGCGACAGCATTACCCGGAACCAGGTACGCCCGCTCTTGGCCCAGGACATCAGTACCCAGTCGGCCGCCTGTAACTTGCGATACTCTTCCCTGCCCCGCAGGCGCCGTTCCAGCCGGTAACGCCACGCACGGGGCATGAAGAACAGCAGCCCGAGGAGCAGGTGACGGGTGACAACGGCCTGTATTTCACGCATGGAAAACGGGTAATCCTGTGTTGCATGGCTGGCCGTCAAGTGTACCGGGATTGAGGCGCCGGCGCACCGCCCGGTTCAGGGAGGGGAGCAAAGCGCCGGGAGCTGGCGCCCGCTGCAGGAATCAGCGTTCCGACCAGGGTTTGAACGGGTACTGGATGGGCGTCTCGCGCATCAGCCTGGGCAGTACCAGCAGGCGGTAGCCGTTTTGCCACTGCAGGACAAAGATCGATTTACCGACCTGTTTGCCGCTTTCGTCGACGTCGTAGTTGCCCAGCAGGGAGCGGAACTTCATAGTGCGCAGCTGCTCGCGCACGGCATCCCTGTCCAGCGTCCCGGCGAGTCGCACCGCCGCTTCCAGCACCTGTCCGCCACCATAGCCATAGGCCACGGGCGGCCCCGGGTTGTGCCCGTGCTTCTGCTTGTAACGGTAGGAAAAGTCCCGTGCCATGGGCAGGTGGGCGCTGCGCAGCCAGGAGACGACTCCCAGCACACCGTTGGCATCCGGGCCCAGGGCATTACCAAATTCCTTCAGCGCGGGTCCCACCGTGAAAGCAATGGCCTTTGGCGCCAGACCGACCTGTTTTGCCGCTCGCACGATGGCGATCGAGTCATCGAGATAGGTACCCCCTACCACCAGGTCCGGATTTTCTGCTTTTATCTGCCGGAGCATGGCCGTGAAATCACGGGTGTCCTGGCTGTATATCCGGTCGAACACCAGTTCCATTCCATGCCTCGCTGCCAGGTCCCGCACCCCGGCCGCCACTTCCCTGGGGAATGCGCTGTCCGCGTAGACCATGGCGATCGTTTTCAGGCCGGCGTCTGCCGCCGACCGGATCACCAGTTTCATGTAGTCCCTGGCTGGGGCATCGATACCGAAGATGTTTTTATAACCGCGTGCCCAGATATGATCATCCGCCGCACCGGTCGCCACCATGGGAAAGTTGTGTTTCTCGGCCACCGTACTGGCGGCCAGCGTCAGCTCCGAAGAATAGGGCCCGAGCAGCAGGTCGACCCTGTCTTCATTGATCAGCCGCTCGTAGAGCCTGGCACTGGTGGCGGCGTCCGACTTGTCGTCGTAGTAGACGATCTCCACCTTGCGGCCCAGCAGCGCACCGCGTTCGTTGAGGTCGGTAGCCCACATCCGCGCGCCATTGAGTTCATCCTTGCCCGGTACCGCGTACTCACCGGTCAGCGATACCGTGATGCCTACCCGGATGGGTGGTTTCTTTTCCATCGCGGATTCCGCTGTCGCACAGAGCGTGGCCAGCACTATCGCGACCAGCAGACGGAAAGTAACCCCACAACTCCTGATACAGCCTTCGATGTTCACATGCTATCTCTTGATATCCAGTTCACGTTTGCTCGTCCACAACATGCGCACCAGTTCATACTCGAAAGGCGAATTGGTTTCATAGTAAAGGAATTTGACGTGCGCACGCAGATCGACAGCGCGCAACAGATCCATACCGGTTTCCTGCCAGGTCTCCATGCTGGTGGTACGCCTGCGCACCTCGTTGTAATACAGCCAGTCCACGCCCTGCCCTATGCCGTCACGCACGCTGGACGGCCCCAGCACCGGCAGCACCAGGTAGGGACCGGGACCCATACCCCAGTACCCCAGGGTCTGCCCGAAGTCCTCGTCACTGCGTGGCACGTCACTGGCAATATCCAGGAAACCCAGCAGACCGACGGTCGAATTGACCAGCAGGCGGGTGGTGGTATTCAGCGTCTTTTCGCCGTTCAACTGCAGGATACTGTTATACAGCGTAGTCAGGTCCTGGATGTTCCGGAAGAAGTTATGAATGCCTTCTTCCACGGGGTCCGGTGTAATCTTGAAGTAGCCAATCACCGCCGGCAGGAAAATATACTTGTCAAAATAGTAGTTGAAGCGGTACATGGTGCGGTTGAACCCCTGCCAGGGGTCATAAACCTGCTTGTCCTCGTATGTGCCGGTATCTTCTCCAAGTATCTGCTCGGGTGTAAAAAAGGCTTCCTCAACGGTGTCACCTTCCTGTATCGGCGTCGTACTGCACCCCGCGACCAGCAGCAGCGGCGCCAGCAACAGGTACTGGACGAGACGCGATGCCGGGTAACTCATAATGGCTGCCCGTCCAGCGCGCTGGTAAACACCTTCACCATGTGTTCGACGTTGTCCCGGTATTCCATATTTCCCAGGTGTCCGCCCGTGGGATAGATTTTGGCGCGCTCCCCGAAAACGCGCGGGAAAAAGTCGATCTCGCCCTGCTCCAGGATCAGGTCGTTATGGTTGTGCATGACATAGATGTTATCCGCGTTGCGGAGATAGTCTTCGATGTGTTTCAGACTCATATCCTCCACCATCCGGTGACGGTCGAGCGAGGGGTCCAGTTTCTTGTAGTAGGGGTAGAAATAATCGTGGAAATAATCGGTGAATCCCAGGCGGAACACGACTTCCCGGTAGACACCCGGATCGGTGTTGCGGGTAAAGCGGACATTCTTCGGTTTAACATAACCGTAGTCATTCATGATATCCGCAGCAAACGCCAGGTGGGCGGAGGAAAACCGGAACGAGAGCCCGATCAGCGCGGCCAGCTCCTCGTTCCTGGGCTGCAGGGCCTGGTAGACCTGGAACAGGAAATCCTCGCTGAAGTCGAGCCGTTTGGCGCGCACGTAGAGTTTACCGAATGCGGAGACAATACCGTTATAATAGGAGTCGAAGTTATCCACGCCACCCGGGATATTCTCCAGCATGCGATCCAGCAGCGAGATCGAGTTGTACAGGCTGACCGGTGGATTGATCAGCAGCACTCTTTTGAAGTTGAACCGCTTGCGCTGCGAATCCACCCAGGACACGTACGCCGCATTGAACCCGCCCAGGCTGTAACCGGTCAGGAAATAATCGGTGATTTTCGTTTTTTTCAGCAATTTCGCCTGGATCAGCTCCATGACGTGATACAGGTCTTCGGCATCGTAAACGGCATGACCGGTAACCGAGGTCCTGGATGCCGCAACGATGAAATTGGGGATGGTGGGGGAAGACAGGGATACCACGTGGAATCCCGCACTGTAGAAGGCCTTTGCCTGCGCCGAGATATGCCCGCCGTTGTAGGCGCCGCCGGTACCGGCAATCAGGAAGACCAGCGGGGCCGGCTTGTCCTGCAGGGCGTAGGAATAGCGCAGTCTGGCTTCGTAAAACAGGAAATCCGGGACCTCGCGATCCTTGAAGACCGTCAGGCTGTCGCGTTTGGTGGGGACATGGACGCTGAATTTCGCCCTGTCCGCTTCCGGCGTACCGACAACCGTGGCTACAAAAGGGTCATCGAAAGGATATCCGTACGGTTCGGTGGCAGCCCACCCGGTGACCGCCCAGCAGGCAGCCAGTATTAACCCAAGGCTTCTGATCATGCAGATGTTTTCCTGATATTGCCGCATTCTTGACCCGAACTGGCGGAACTTTAGCATACCCGGCGGCCACCCTGTCCACCCTTTTATCGTCACCTGGCGCGCATCGGTCCGATGCCGGCTGAACCGGGAAGGGATATGGGGGTATCCGTGCGGCGCAATCTTCACTACCATGCCACCCTCGTGGCCGACCGGACCCGGCTCCGGATACAACTACAGTTACCGATTCACCGCAAGGAACTATTCCAGATGGACAAACTTACCAGAATCTTCACTCTCACCTGTACCCTGCTGCTGGTCACGCTGGGCAACCCGCTACAGGCCGCCGCCGGCGATACATCCACCCTGACACGCATCGAACAACGCGGCGAACTGGTGCTCGGCACCTCCGCCAACATGCCGCCGATGACCTACAAGCAACCGAGCGGCAAGGTGATCGGCCTGGACGTCGACATTGCCCGTGTCATGGCCAGCGCGCTGGATGTCAAGCTGAACATCAGGACTATGCCCTTTGATGAACTGATCCCGGCACTGGAAGCAGGCAGGATCGATGTCATCATCTCCAACATGACGATCACACCGGAGCGTAACCGTTCGGTAGCCTTTGTCGGTCCTTACATGCATTCCGGCAAGTGCATCATCACCAAACAGGAAAGCCTCGCCAAAGCCGAAAAATCCGAGGACCTGAATACGCCGAAAACACATATCGTGACTCTGAAAGGCTCCACCAGCGAGCTGTTCATCAAGACCCTGCTGCCGAAAGCCACCGTGACCACCACAGATGACCTGCAAAAGGGTGTCAAAATGGTCAGGGAAGACAAGGTCGGCGGTATGATGACTGACTACCCGGTATGCCTGTCTACCCTGAAGAACTACCCGGACGCGGGTTTTGTATCGCTGTTCTCGCTGCTCAACTACGAACCGATCGGCATCGCCGTGGCCGGCAACGACCCCCTGTTCATCAACTGGACCGGCAACTTCCTGGAACGCCTTGACGGTACCGGCACGCTGGATGAAATCGGCGCACACTGGTTCGGCGAGTTCGCGAACGCCCTGTCGGGCGACGACGGCAAGACAGGCAAGGGAAACACGGAAGCAGACGAGTAACAGAACGACGGAGTTCAGCGTGGCGAAGCGGCACCATCGAATACTGGCAGGCGATGTTGGCGGCACCAAGACCTCGCTTGCCCTGGTCGAAGTGGACGGCCTGCGACTGGAAGTGCTGGCGCAGGAGCAGTATCCAAGCACAGCCTACGGCTCGCTGGACGAGGTGGTGCGGCAATTCCTGGCAGAGCGGGATATGTCCTGCGATTACGCCGGCTTCGGCGTTGCCGGCCCGGTCAGGGACGGGAAATGCGACACCACCAACCTGCCCTGGCGGCTGGATGCAAACGAACTGGCCGGCGGGCTCGGTTTGCGTCGTGCCTGGCTGCTGAATGACCTGGAAGCCAATGCCTGGGGCATCCGCGTGCTGCGCGATGACGATTTCCACACCCTGAGCGCCGGCGCCCCGGATGCCCGCGGCAACGCCTCGATCATTGCTGCGGGGACCGGACTCGGCCAGGCCGGACTGTTCTGGGACGGCTCCCGCCACCACCCCTTTCCCTCGGAGGGCGGGCACACGGATTTCGCGCCCGGCTCCGAACTGGAGATTTCTCTACTACACTATCTGGAGCAGCGTTATGATCACGTCAGCTGGGAACGCGTGGTCTCGGGTATGGGCCTGCTCGACCTGCATGCCTTTCTAACCCGGCACCGGCAGGTACCGGTGCCGGAGTGGCTGGACGAAGAGATGCGCAGCGGAGACAGCGCCGCGGCCATTACCCGGGCTGCACAGGCTGATCGCTGCCCGGTATGCCGCGAGACCCTGGCGCTGTTTGTACGTCTGTACGGCGTGGAGGCCGGCAACCAGGCGCTCAAGGTGATGGCCACCGGCGGCGTCTATATCGGTGGCGGCATCGCACCGCGTATCCTGGACAGTCTGAAGGAAGGCACTTTCCTGTCGGGCTTCTGGTCCAAGGGACGCATGGAGCCGCTGCTGCGCAGCATGCCGGTCCGGGTTATCCTGAGCCCTGATACCGCGCTCTATGGCGCGGCGGTATATGCGGATCACCAGGCAGGACAGGTTCAGGGAACCGCTGCTTAATTCGTTTTCCGTCATTCCGGCGTATGCCGGAGTCCGACGGTTTCCGTAACCTGGATACCGGCCTGCGCCGGGATGACGCGGTAATCAGCGTCGTCATGATTTGGAATTCAGATCATTGAGAACACGCACATGAACGTAGTCATCACAAACCTCCCCGAGAACAGCAGTGAGGAAGAGATCCGGGAAATACTGCAAGAGCACGGCGTCCCGGTCACCTCGATCACGCTGAGCAACGAGGGCAACGCGGAAAACTGCGTCGCCGTGGTGGCCCTGGACAGCAACCGGGCCGGCGCAGAAGCACTGGCCGGCATGGTCAACGGCAAGTTCTGGCGCGGCAAAACACTGGCCGCGCGCGCCCAGAGCCTGTTTACCGGCGAAGGCCTCAACAAAACCTGAACAAGGAGCATCGGCATGCCACAGGATACGGAGAGAACAGACACCCCGGTAGAAGACGCCCGCACCGGTCTGAGCGTTGCCGCACTGGAACGTGCCTTTGCCAACAACCTGTTTTACGTACAGGGCAAATTTTCCGCCTCGGCCACCCGCAACGACTACTACATGGCGCTGGCCTACACGGTACGCGACCGCATGCTGCGGCGCCTGCTCGACGCCGTGGAGACCTGGCTGGAAAAAGACGCCAAGCTGGTCTGTTACCTGTCAGCGGAATTCCTGACCGGGCCGCACCTGCAGAATAACCTGATCAACCTGGGCATCGAGGATGCGGTGCGCGAAGCCGTGTGCACCTGCAAATACGACCTGCAGGCGCTGATCGAACAGGAAGAGGAACCCGGGCTGGGCAATGGCGGGCTCGGTCGCCTGGCAGCCTGCTACATGGACTCCCTCGCCAGCCTGCAGATCCCGGCCATCGGTTACGGCATCCGCTACGAGTACGGCATCTTCGACCAGGAGATCCAGGACGGCTGGCAGGTGGAAATCACCGACAAGTGGCTGCACCTCGGCAATCCCTGGGAGCTGCACCGGCCGGAACGCACCTACGAAGTGAAACTGGGCGGCCACACCGAGTCCTGGCGTGATGAGCAGGGCCATTACCGGGTACGCTGGATCCCCAACCGCGTGGTCATGGGCGTCGCCTACGACACCCCGATTCTCGGCTACCGCGTCCACAGCGCCAACCTGCTGCGCCTGTGGTCGGCGCAGGCGCCTGAATCCTTCAACTTCCAGGACTTTAACGTCGGCGATTACATGGGTGCGGTACAGCAAAAAATGGTGTCGGAAAACATCACCAAGGTGCTGTACCCCAACGATGAGGCCGTACAGGGCAAGAAACTGCGCCTGCAGCAACAGTACTTTTTTGTCACCTGTTCGCTGCAGGACATGATTGCCATCCACCTGAACCGCGGCAACGATCTTGGTCGTTTTCATGAGACCTTCGCCGGCCAGCTCAACGATACCCATCCGTCGGTTGCCGTCCCGGAACTGATGCGCCTGCTGATGGACGAACACGGCATGGAGTGGGAACCGGCCTGGCATATCACCCGCAATACCCTTGCCTACACCAACCACACCCTGCTGCCGGAAGCACTGGAGAGCTGGTCCCTGCCCCTGTTCAGGGAAATCCTGCCGCGCCACATGGAGATCATCTACGAGATCAACCGGCGTTTCCTCGACGAGGTGCGGCTGAAATTCCCGGACGACAGTGAACGCCTGGCGCGGATGTCGCTCATCGACGAGCGTGGTGAAAAATCCATACGCATGGCCAACCTGGCCTGTGTCGGCAGCCACGCCATCAACGGCGTGGCCGAACTGCATACCAGGCTGCTCAGGGAACATACCCTGCGCGATTTCCACGAGTTCTTCCCGGAGCGCTTCAGCAACAAGACCAACGGCGTGACCCCGCGCCGCTGGATGGTGCTGTGCAACCCGCGCCTGACGGCGCTGATCAGCGAAAAGATCGGTGACGACTGGATCACTGACCTGCACCAGTTACGCAAACTGGAAGCCTTCATCGACGACGAGGACTTCCTGGCCCGCTGGCGCAAGGTCAAGCTGGACAACAAGCGCGAACAGGCCGCCTATTACCAGCAGCATACCGGCATCGCGCTGAACCCCGAGGCCCTGTGCGATGTGCAGGTAAAACGGCTGCACGAGTACAAACGCCAGCACCTGATGGTGCTGCACATCATCACCCTGTACGACCGCATCAAGCGGAACCCGGGGCGGGACATCGTGCCACGCACCTTCATCTTCGGCGGCAAGGCCGCACCGGGCTACTTCATGGCCAGGCTGATCATCAAACTGATCAACTCGGTAGGCGACGTGGTCAATAACGACCCCGACGTGCGGGACCGGCTCAAGGTGGTGTTCATCCCCAACTTCAGCGTTAAGCTGGGCCACCGTGTCTACCCGATCGCCGACCTCTCCGAACAGATTTCGACTGCCGGCAAGGAAGCATCGGGAACCGGCAATATGAAATTCGCCATGAACGGCGCCCTGACGGTCGGCACCCTGGACGGCGCCAATGTCGAGATCCGCGAGGAAGTCGGCGCCGAAAATTTCTTCCTGTTCGGCCTCACCGCGCAGGAAGTCATGCAACTCAAACAGGATGGCTACAACCCCAGGGACTATTACAACCTCAATGAAGAACTGCAGACCGCCATCGACCGCATCAGCAGCGGCTTTTTCTCGCACGGCGACGGCAGCCTGTTCAAGCCGTTGACGGACGAACTGATGAGCCAGGACCAGTACATGCTGCTGGCGGACTACGCGTCCTATATCGAATGCCAGGACCGCATCAGTGAAGCCTGGCGTGACCAGCAGCAATGGACCCGTCGTTCCATTCTCAATGTCGCACGCATGGGCAAATTCTCATCGGACCGCTCGATCCAGGATTACTGCCGCGATATCTGGCACGTGGAACCTGTCGTCGTTGACAGCGTCGACCGCAATGAAGAATGTATCACCGAGTGGCGCGGCTCGACCGGCAGCGCCTCCCGCAAGGCACAGGACTCCGGCGCTGAAGACCGCACGGTGCACTGAGGCACCCCGCGCAAGCGCCGTCCGCAACCATGACAGGCAGGCACAGCCGCGCACAGCCCGCATCCCGGCGGGAAGTTCCGGCCAGCAGAACAGGCGTGCCTGAGCGTTACGCAACCAGGCCCGGGGTGCGTTATCCCTTTGGTGCCAGGCCGGACGACGACGGCGTCAACTTCTCCGTGTTCAGCCGTCATGCCACGCAGGTCGAGCTGTTGCTGTTCGAGCGCGCCGACAGCCCGTCGCCCTTCCAGATCATCCGGCTGCAACCGGAACTGCACCGCACCTTCTTTGCCTGGCACGTCTATGTCGAGGCGCTGCCGGTCGGCAGCTGGTACGCCTGGCGCATGAACGGTGACAGCGATACCCGCCGCTCGGGACTGCGCTTCGACGCCGACAAGCTGTTGCTCGACCCCTGGGCGCGTGTCGTCAGCGATGCCCTCTGGGACCGGCAGGCGGCCAGCCGACCGGGTGACAACAGCCCGCGCTCCATGCGCGCCATGGTGGTGGACGAACGCTACGACTGGGAAGGCGACACCCCGCTCAGCATCGCCAACGAGACTGCCATCATCTACGAGTTACACGTGGGCGGCTTTACCCGGCACCGCACATCCGGCGTCAGCCACCCGGGCAGCTTTGCCGCGCTGGCCGAGAAAATCCCCTACCTGCAGGAACTCGGCATCACACACGTCGAGCTGATGCCGGTAATGGCATTCGACGAACAGGATGTACCCCCCGCGACGGCACAGCTCGGACTGAAGAACTACTGGGGCTACAGCACCCACAGCTTCTATTCACCCCACCCCGGTTACTGCGTAACACCTGAACAGGGTACTCACCTGCGGGAATTCCGCGACCTGGTCAAGGCGCTGCACCGGGCCGGTATCGGCGTCATCCTCGACGTGGTGTTCAACCACACCGCCGAAGGCGGCGCAAGCGGCCCCACCATCAATTTCAAGGGCCTGGGCAACAGTGTCTTCTACCACCTCGACCAGGACGACAAGCGCCTGTTTCGCGACTACACCGGTTGCGGCAACACCGTCAACTGCAACCACCCGATTGTCGCCAACTTCATCATCGGCTGCCTGGAATACTGGGTGCGGGAAATGCACGTGGACGGCTTCCGCTTCGACCTGGCCAGCGCCCTGGCGCGTGGCGAGGACGGCAAGCCACTGCACGACGCCCCGGTACTGTGGGGCATAGAACTGTCTGACCAGCTGTCGGCCACGCGGCTCATCGCGGAAGCCTGGGATGCCGCCGGCCTGTACCAGGTAGGCAGTTTTCCCGGTTACCGCTGGGCGGAGTGGAACGGGCGCTACCGGGATGTCATCCGCCGCGCCGTGCGCGGCGACCACGGTCTGCTGGCCGAACTTGCTACCCGCCTGAGTGGCAGCAGCGACCTCTACCAGCCACAGAACCGCCTGCCCATCAACAGCATCAATTTTGTCACCTGCCATGACGGTTTCACCCTGTACGACCTGTTCAGCTACACACAGAAACACAACGAGGCCAACGGCGAGGGCAACCGCGACGGACACAACGACAACCTGAGCATCAACTTCGGCATCGAAGGAGATACCGATAACACGGAAATCCTTGCGCTGCGCCGACAGCACGCCAGGAACGTCATCGCCATCCTGCTGCTGAGCCAGGGAGTCCCCATGCTGCTGGCCGGGGACGAACTACTCCATTCCCAGCGCGGCAACAACAACGGCTACTGCCAGGACAACGAACTGACCTGGATCGACTGGTCACTGGCGGAAAAAAATGCGCACATGCTGCGTTTCGTGCGCCACATGATCGCCCTGCGCAAACGACACCCGTCGCTCATGCGCCGCCGTTTCCTGACCGGCACAGCCACTGAAGAAGGTGCCATACCGGATATCCGCTGGCACGGTGCCGAACTCGATGCCCCGCAGTGGCACGACCCATCGGCACGCGTGCTTGCCTTTACCCTGGCAGGGACCCGCACGGATGAAAGCGCCCTGCACGTCATGCTGAACCTGTCCGATCGCCAGGTGGAAATGGCAATTCCTGCAGCGCCGCACCGCCACTGGTGCCTGGCCATCGATACCGCGCAGGCTTCCCCGCGGGACAGCGCCGCACCGCCACAACAGACGCCGGTCAACGGCGAGCGATACCCGGTGCAGGCGCGCAGCGTGGTGGTACTGGAACAGTCCCTGAGCGGCCCTTCGACCACCTGAAACGGAACCCTGACCGGGTCAGCAGCCTGCGCATGCCATTCAAGACCGCATTTACCCGTTCCCTGGCACAACTGCTAACGGTTACCGCCGCCCTGCCGGTCAGCCTGGCCCTGGCCTGGTATACCCTCAGCGCCTGCAATTTTTTCTATCCTGTATGGCACGACGTCATTGGCATCGACGCAACCATAGCGGAATACGCACCAAAAAATATCTATAAAAAATCATTCGACCGGACCACCCGCAAACAGCGCGCGGAGCTGTTCCGGCAAATCGTCTACGGTATCAACCACGATGGCCGGGGGCTGGCATCCATCCAGTACACGGACGCACAGGGACGGCCGCTGGGCCGGTTGTTACGCGAACCCGAGCTCGTCCATCTCAGGGACGTAGCTCACCTGCTCGACACCCTGAAAGCGGTGGCCTGGGTCAGTGCTGCAATACTGCTTGTCATGGTTGGCTTGTGCCGCCTGCGCAACACCGGGTTCCCGGCGCCGGCCAGCGTACTGGGTACGGTGGTACTCGCACTGCTGCTGCTTGCCGTGATCGTCAGTGTCTCCGACGCAGAGAAACTGTTCTACCGGTGGCACACGCTGGTGTTTCCCGAGGGCCACCAGTGGTTTTTCTATTACGAGGAATCCCTGATGACCATGCTGATGAAAGCGCCGGACCTGTTCGCCTGGCTGGCGGTACTGCTGGCGCTGTTCACACTGGCTTTTTTTTACCTGTTCCTGCGGCTGGCAAGCGCCTTGCTGAGCAGGGATGCAGCGACCGCTGGCACCTCGTAGGAGCGGCGCCCTGAGCGCGAAAGCCACCCCCGACTTTTAGCGCCGAAGGTATTCAGCTGCTAACGGCTGGTGAGTTTCAGTTCGATGCGCCGGTTACGCCGGTAAGCTTCCGCGGTATCCGCCGGGTCCAGCGGGTGGTACTGGCCAAACCCGGCCGCCACCAGGTGTTCGGCGGGAATACCTTTCCCGATCAGGTATTTCACGATACTGATGGCGCGCGCGGAAGACAGTTCCCAGTTGGACGGAAATGCCTTGCGGATCGGCCTGCGATCCGTGTGTCCATCGACCCGCAGCACCCAGTCGATATCGTCCGGGATTTTCGCCGTGATTTCCTTGAGGGTCCGCGCCACGGTGGCGATGCCCCTGCGGCCCTGCTGGTCCAGGTCAGCCGACGCGGAAGAAAACAGTACTTCGGTGGGCAGGATGAAACGATCACCCTCGATACGCACGTCCGGATTGTCTTTCAGGGCCTCGCGCAGCTTGCCGAAAAACTCCGAACGGTAGCGCGCCAGTTCCTCGACCTTGTTCGCCATGGCCAGGTTCAGGCGCTGGCCCAGGTCTTCGATCTTCAGGTCCTTTTCCTGTGCGGCAGCTTCCGACGCTTCCAGCGCCTGGTTGAGTCGCGCCAGCTGTTCGTTCAGCGCCGCAATCCGGGTATCCAGGTCGGTGGCGCGGCGCTCCGCCTGGACACCCAGTTCTTTCTGTCTGGCCAGTTCTTCCCGGCCGGCTTCCAGCCCGGCGCGCAGCCGGGCACGGTCTGTCTCCAGGCCGGAGATGGTCTCACGCTGCTGCTGCAGGGCCTGTTCACCGGAGGTAATCGAAGCGCGGGCGAGTTCCAGTTCTCTGTCCAGTTTTTCGATGCTGTCCGCGCTATCCTGCGCCCGCAGGGTCAGCTCGCCCACCTGCGCCTGCAACGCATCACGCGCCTTGACGGTAAGTTCCAGCTCGCCGCTCAGCCTGGACAGGCGCTGTTGCAACGCCGCCTTGTCCCTGCGCTCCAGTGCCAGCACTTCGCTCAGGTCCGCCATCTGCCCGTGCAGGCGGTCCAGCGCGGCATCCCTTCCTACCAGCGCGTCTGATAACAGGAACTGCCCCACCGAGAACAGCAGCAGGACAAACATCACCACCATCAGCAGGGCGGCGAGCGCATCGACAAAACCCGGCCAGATATCGACCGTGCGGCGGCGGCGACTGGCAACCAGCATCTGCGCCCCCTACCCTGCCCGTTTCTTGCGCAGGCGTGAGCGCTCGTGGGTTTCTGCAGAAATTGCCCGGCCGATCAGGCGCAGCTCATCGCGGATCTCTTCCGCCATGTATTCACGCCCTATCTCAAGTTCTTCTGTTAACTTTTTGATATTCCTGGATAGATCCCTGACATGCTCATGCATGGAAGCGTCGATTTCACTGCGCGTGTCTACCAGCCTTTCCAGCGCCGGCACCAGTTCGTCCTGGCGCCTGGCAAGCGCCGTCACCACGCGCTGCTCTTCACGCGACAGATCGGTAAACGCCGCCAGTTCCCGACCGAGGTTCAGGATCTGGTCTCCCACCAGGTGGCGCTGGGCTTCGTCGCGCATGACATTGCGCTGCAGCTTGTCCAGCGTTTCCGCCGTCTGTTCCAGCATGGCGTGGATATAGGTGGGTTCGCTGAGTTCACGTTCGCCGATCATCTGCGAACCGCTCAGCCGGGTCACACCGGACAGCCAGTCTTCCAGCTCGTTGTAGAAGCGGTTCTGGGCGTGACCGGCCTGCAGATCGAGGAAACCCAGCACCAGGGAGCCGGCCAGGCCGAACAGGGACGAACTGAAGGCGGTGCCCATGCCGGACAGCGGCTGTTTCAGACCCTCCAGCAGGGAGCCGAACATCAGGCTGTTATCGCCACCCTGGCCGGCCAGCCCGCCAATCATGTCGCCGACCGCGCTCACCGTGATCAGCAGTCCCCAGAAAGTGCCCAGCAGGCCGAGAAAAATAAGCAGACCAATCATGTAACGCGACACGTCCCGCAACTCGTCGATGCGCAGGCGTACGCTGTCGAGCAGGGAACGCAGCGACACGGGGGAAAGGCTGATCAGGTCCTTGTCCTGCTGCCCCAGCGCCTTCGCCAGCGGCGCCAGCAGGCGCGGTTCAGCCGGGGCCGATCGCCAGAAGCGCTTGCGCTTGCCACGATAGTGATTGACCCATTCGACTTCGGGCGAGAGCATGCTGACCTGCCGGAAATTGATGCCGATGCCGGCCAGGAATACAGTGAGAATAATGGCGTTGAATACCGGGTTGGACAGGAACGCGTCCGACAGGGGTCCCACCAGCACTACCACCGTCAGGCCGACCAGGCCGAGAAACGGGATCATCCACATAAACACCCGGGTGGGCCGCGTCATAACATACCTCCTCACACTGCTGTCCCGTTAACCCGCCAACCACGTGACTGAAACATAAGCGGCAGGTACGTTTTGAGCCAGGTCGGGCTATCCGGACATGGAACCGGTATCACCCGGTCAGGACACGCAGAACCTGCCATCCCTGGCCGCTCGACTGCCGCATCCCTGCGGCAGACGGTCCTGACCGGGTGATACCGGTCCCATGTCCTCACCTGCAGGCTCGCTCCAACGTTAACGGGACAGCAGTGACCTCCTCATAACAAAAACCCGGTGCACGGGCACCCTGCCCACACGCCGGATTCGGCGCGCGAGAGTCTAGCATACGAAGCGGGCGGAAAGTGCAATGCAACACGGCCAAAGAGTCTTACCCGGGGTCCGGATAGATGCTACAGTAGCGCTGACACGCGGGTCTTTATCAAGTACCACGCACCTTTACGACCGGAATCGGAGAATCATTTTGACCGGGAAACCTGCCGGAGCCGGCCTGCTGGTCAGCGCTTTTCTGTTTACACTGCTACTGGCCGGCTGCGAATCAAATACCTATGTTGAACCCCCGCCGCCCGGAGTCACCGTGGCGCTGCCACTGATCGAGGATATCACCGATTACCTGGAATTCACGGGAACGCTGGTAGCCTCGGAAAAAGCCGAAGCCCGTGCCCGGGTATCGGGGATCCTGCAGAGCATGCATTTTGTCCCGGGCACCATGGTCAACGAAGGCGACCTGCTGTTTGTCATCGACCCGGCTGAATACGAAGCCGATCTGCAGGCCGCCCGGGCCGAACTGGCGGGCGCAAAATCCAGTTATGACCGGGCCCGGATCGAATACGGCCGGGCACAGACGCTTTTCAAAAAGAAAGCCGGCGCGGAATCGGACGTGGTGAAATGGCGCGTCGAAAAAGAGCTGGCCAGCGCGGACATCCTGCGCGCGGAAGCAAAGGTGGCGCGCGCGGAACTCAACCTGGGCTACACCCGGGTAACGGCGCCGCTGAGCGGGCGTGTTGGCCGCAACCTGGTCGACATCGGCAACCTGGTCGGAGAAGGTGAAGCGACTGTGCTGACGGAAGTCACCCTGTATGACCCCATATATGCCTATTTCAACCTCAATGAACGCGATTTGTTGCGGGTCATGAAAATCTACCGGGAAGCCGTCAAAGCCAGCGGCGTCGACCCGGACCAGGCCAGTGGCCGGGAGATCGACTTGCCGCTCTTCCTGGGCCTGGCGGACGAAGAAGGCTTCCCGCACGAAGGGGTTTTCGACTTCTCCGAGTCCGGCGTGGACCCGGAAACCGGCACCCTCCAGTTGCGCGGCAGTTTTGAGAACCCCGGCACAGTACCCGCCCTGCTGCCCGGCCTGTTTACCCGTATTCGCATGCCGCTCGGCGACCGGCCGGATATGCCGCTGGTGAGCGAACGGGCCATCGGTAATGACCAGGGCGGCACCTACCTGCTGGTGGTCAATTCCAAAGACATGGTAGAACGACGCACGGTCAAAACCGGCCAGCGCAAGGACGGCCTGATCGTGATCGAAGAGGGTCTGCGCAAGGACGACCGGGTCATCGTCAAGGGCATACAGCGCGCCCGGCCGGGCCGTAAGGTGACACCGCAAGCCGTGGAAATGGCCAGCCTTACCGCTTCCGCACTGAAACAGGCCGCAGAACAGGCCAAGCGGGACGCACAGGCCAAACGTTCCGAACCCGAAAAAGCCGGAACCGAGTAACGGGACCAGGAACCGAACGGCCATGTTTTCGAAATTCTTTATCGAACACCCGATCTTTGCCAGCGTCATATCCATCCTGATCCTGATTGCCGGCGGCATATCGGTGGGCGCGCTGCCCATCGCCCAGTTCCCGGAAATCACCCCGCCCACGGTCGAGGTAAAAGCGACCTACCCGGGCGCTAATGCGGCCGTGGTGTCCGAAACCGTTGCCGCGCCGATCGAGCAGGAAGTGATCGGCGTCGAAAACATGATCTACATGTCCTCGGTCAGCGCCAGCGACGGCTCCTACACCCTGACGGTGACGTTCGAGGTCGGTACCGACCTGGACATGGCCAACATCCTGGTACAGAACCGTGTCACCCTGGCCGAGCCGAAGCTGCCGAAAGAAGTCACCCAGCAGGGCGTGAACACCAAGAAGAAATCGCCCAATATCATTCTCATCGCTTCCCTGTTTTCACCCGATGAACGTTTCGACGAGCTCTACATGAGCAACTACGCGACGCTCAACATCAAGGATACGCTGAGCCGTATCCCGGGCGTGGGCGACGTCGGCATCTATCCTGAAAGCGACTACAGCATGCGCATCTGGCTGGACCCGGAACAGCTCAAATCCCGCCGCATGACCACCGATGAAGTGATCGCGGCGATTCGCGAACAGAACGTCCAGGTCGCCGCGGGACAGATCGGCCGGCCACCGGCTCCCGAAGGACAGAATTTCCAGTACACCGTCAACGTGCTCGGCCGACTGTCGGACGTCGAACAGTTCGAAGACATCATTGTAAAAACCGGCGCAGGCGGTCGTATCACACGCCTGAAAGATGTTGCCCGCGTCGAGCTGGGCGCCAAGGTCTACGACATTACCTCGCGCCTGAACGGCGCGTCATCCGCCAGTATCGCCGTCTACCAGTTGCCGGGCTCCAATGCCCTGGACGTATCGAAACGGGTACGCGCCGCGATGCAGGAAATGAGCGCGTTCTTCCCGGAAGGGCTGGAGTACTCCATTCCCTATGACACCACCATGTTCGTCGACGCCTCCATCAAGCAGGTATTCATCACCCTGATCGAAGCCACGGCACTGGTAGCCCTGGTGCTGTTCCTGTTTCTGCAGGACTGGCGCGCCACGCTGATCCCCTCGGTGACTATCCCGGTGTCGCTGGTCGGTACGCTCGCCGTCATGCTGGCCATCGGTTTTTCACTGAACATGCTGACCCTGTTCGGCCTGGTGCTGGCTATTGGTATCGTGGTCGATGACGCCATCGTGGTCATCGAGGCCACCGTTGCGCATATGGAACGCGGCATGGACAGAAAGGCGGCCGCCATCCAGGCCATGGGCGAAGTATCCGGGCCGGTAGTGGCCACCACGCTGGTGCTGCTGGCGGTATTCGTGCCCGCGGCCTTCATGCCCGGCATTACCGGCGAACTGTACCGGCAGTTCGCGCTGACCATCGCGGTCGCCACCATTTTCAGTTCCATCAATGCCCTGACCCTCAGCCCGGCACTGGCGGCCATGTTGCTGCGCCTGCCGCCAGAAAACAAAAACGCGTTTTTCCGCGGTTTCGACCGTTTTTTCAGCCGCGCTGAAAACGGCTACACTGGCCTGGTCAAAACCCTGCTGCGACGCACTGGCATCATGCTGGTACTGGCGCTTGGACTGGCTGTCCTGACCGGCTGGCAGTTCACGCGCTTACCCACCGGCTTTCTGCCGACTGAAGACCAGGGCTACATGCTGGTGCATGTGCAGCTTCCCGATGCCGCTTCCCAGGAGCGTACCAACGAAGTGCTGGACCGCATCGACGCCACCGTTGCCGGCACGCCGGGCGTCGCGGACTGGGTAATCTTCGGCGGCTTCAACCTGATTGACGGTACGGCCTCTTCCAATACGGCGATCGTGTTTATCACGCTGACGCCCTGGGAGGAAAGAAATGAACCTGAACTGAAGCAGGAAGCCATCCTCGCCAACCTGCAGGGAAAATTCAACCGCATCCAGGAATCCATCATCTATACGTTCCTGCCACCGGCCATTCCCGGGCTGGGTGTCGCCGGCGGCTTTCAGTTCCAGCTGGAAGACCGTGGCGGCATCGGCCTGCAGGAACTGAATACCATGCTGCAGGAAATCCTTCAGGACGGTAATGCCCAAAGCGGGCTGGCCGGCCTGAACTCCACCTTCAGTATCAGCGTGCCGCAGCTGTTTGCCTCGGTCGACCGCACCAGGGCGAAAACCCTGGATATTCCGCTGGACCAGGTATTCGGGACGTTGCAGGCCTACCTGGGTTCGGCCTACGTCAACGACTTCAACAAGTTCGGGCGCACCTGGCAGGTTACCGTACAGGCAGACAACCGTTTCCGTATCGAGCCTGAAGACATCCGCAAACTGGAAGTCCGCAACACGGATGGCGAAATGGTGCCGCTGGGGACGCTGATCCATGTAGACCAGACCGTGGGACCGCAAACCATCCTGCGCTACAACCTCTACCCGACCGCTTCCATTACCGGCGCCGCGGCCCCCGGTTACAGTTCCGGCGAGGCGCTCAATCTCATGGAACAGATGGCGCGCGAGAAGTTGCCGACCAGCATGGGGTTTGAATGGACCGGCATGTCCTACCAGGAAAAGAAAGTCGGCTCTGAAGCCATCCTGATTTTCGCGCTGGCCATCGTACTGGTGTTCCTCGTGCTGTCCGCCCAGTACGAGAGCTGGACCAGTCCGGCAGCCGTCATCATGGTGGTACCGCTGGCCGTGCTCGGTACCGTGGTGGCGGTGATGATGAAAGGCACCGACAACAACGTCTATACCCAGATCGGTATTACGCTGCTGATCGGTCTCGCCAGCAAGAATGCCATCCTGATCGTCGAATTCGCCATGCAGGAACGGGAAAAGGGCAAAAGCCTGGTTGATGCTGCCCTGGACGCGTGCAGGTTGCGCTTCCGCCCTATCCTGATGACGGCTATATCCTCCATCGCCGGTTTCATGCCACTGGTAGTGGCCGTCGGCGCCGGCGCCGCCAGCCAGCAGGCCATTGGTACTGCCGTGGTCGGCGGCATGATCGCGGCCACCGTCATGTCACTGACCTTTACTCCGGTGTTCTACCTGGTGATGAAACGCCTCGGCGAGCGCGGCAAGCAATCCGGCCAGGACAGCAAGGTGCCGGGCCCGGGAGAAACCACGGGGCAGGCGTGAAGCGCTCCTGTCGTAATCTCCTGCTTGCCACCCTCTTCGCAGCACTTGCTTACGGCTTCTGGCTCAGCCCGCATTTCAAAATCATCGCCGCCGGGGTAGCCATCTTCCTGCTCGGCATGTTCGCGCTGGAACAGGGTTTCAAGGCCTTCAGTGGCGGCATCCTGGAAGAGTTTCTCAAAAAGACCACCGGCACGATCGCCAGGAGCCTGTCGTTCGGTATCGTCTCTACCACGCTGATGCAATCCAGTTCACTGGTCTCGGTAATCACCATCTCCTTCCTGAGCGCGGAGCTCATCACGCTGACACAGGGGATCGGCATCATATTCGGCGCCAATCTCGGCACCACCACCGGTGCCTGGCTGGTGGCCGGCCTGGGACTCAAGGTCGATATCGCCGCCTACGCCATGCCCATGCTGGTCTTCGGCGTGATCATGATTTTCCAGAAAGACCATGCGCGCCTGCAGGGTGCCGGCTGGACCCTGGTCGGGCTGGGTTTCCTGTTCCTCGGCATCGCCTATATGAAGGAAGGGTTTGAAACCATTGGCAGTCACCTCGACCTGTCGCGCTATGCCATCAGCGGCTTGCGGGGACTGCTGGTCTACACCCTGATCGGCATTGCCGCCACCGTGGTGATGCAATCCAGCCACGCCACCCTGATCCTGACCATCACGGCCCTCTCGGCCGGCCAGATCAGCTACGAAAATGCACTGGCACTGGCCATTGGATCCAACGTCGGCACCACCGTGACGGCCATGCTCGGCGCCATCAGCGCCAGCGTATCCGGCAAACGGCTGGCCATTGCCCATTTCATCTTCAACATCGTGACCGGCATCATTGCCATCATCTTCATCCGGCAGTTTGAATTCGCGGTTGACGGGCTGGGCCGGCTGGCCGGCATGGCGGCGGACAATCACACCCTCAGGTTTGCACTGTTCCACACCCTGTTCAACCTGACCGGCGTGATACTCATGCTGCCCTTTATCAACAGGCTGGTGGTACTGCTGGAGAACCTGCTGCACGAAAAAGTCGAGCCAGTGGAAACCACGCAGGTACGCTTCCTGAACCGCTCGGCCCTGGAATTTCCCGATACAGCCCTCGAGGTCATCTCCAGGGAAACCGGGCACCTGGCCAACAACGCCTTTGAAATCCTCGCGCACGGCCTGAACCTGCACCGCGCGGATATCACCTCAAACGTCGACATCAATGCCCTGCTGGCCCGTTGCACGGACACCATGACCATCGATGTCGATGACCTCTACCAGCGCAAGGTAAAACCACTGTACAGCGCCATTATCGAATTCTCGACGCAGGCCGAACAGCACATGGATGCCGATCAGCTGGAGCGTCTCAACCACCTGAAGCAGGCCAACTGGCGGATCGTAACCGCCATCAAGCATATCAAGGAAATACAGCCCAATATCGACCGCTACATGTGCTCGGACAACCAGTACATTCGCCGCGAATACAACGCTATCCGCCTGAATATCGCCATCCTGCTGCGAACCCTGTTCACCATGGAGGAACAGGAAAGTCCGGCGCGGAAGATCGAACAGCTGAAAAGAATACGGCTGGAGATGGAAACCCGGGATATCGTTGCCAACGGCACCCTGGACAAGCTGATCCGCGAGCAACGGATCACCTCCAATATGGCGACGTCCCTGATGAATGACAGCGCGTATGCCTACGACCTGCAGCGCAACCTGGTCGCCGCGGCGGAGATCATCTTCACCAACCTGTATTCACAGGAAAAGGAACTGTCGCTGACGGAGGAGGATGTCGAAAACGATATGCAGGGGAAACGGGACGAAATCCAGGCCCGGCTCGGGCACGAGTCGGACCAGATCGATCATATCAGCGCCGGCCATAATCACTAGCCCGCATTTCTCAGCGGGTTCCGTAGCGAGGCGGTGGCAGGTCGTGTGATAAGCGGCGTTCGCGACCGAGGGCCGCGCAGGCATAGTCGACACTATGTCGAGCAGCCCGACCGAGTGAGCGCCGCTTA
>Ga0256841_1001118_pt1 | contig 24425 bp, 27 predicted proteins | sample 356308metaG_FD_185971 | JGI IMG/M metagenome (GOLD analysis project Ga0256841, IMG submission 185971) | Hydrothermal vent microbial communities from Mid Atlantic Ridge, Atlantic Ocean - 356-308 | ecosystem: Environmental > Aquatic > Marine > Hydrothermal vents | place: Atlantic Ocean: Mid...
TTTGAACTTACAAATTGGAATAAAAAAATGAGAAAACCCTGAGATTTTAGAATGCCCCGCTGTGTAGCTGTAAAAGGAAAATTTGTCAATTACAATGAAGGGTTCAATACTTTGATTTTGCCGCTTGTATTTAGGCGATTAAGCCCTCGAAACAGGTTGTAAAATCTTCAAAATTCAAAAGGTTTTTCTCAAAATAAATAATAAATCAAATGTTAATTAAAAAATGATTTATATATTTGCAATTAATTGATGATTCTATCGTTAGTTAGTTAGTCATAGTAAAAAGGGGAAGTATATGTTAAAAAAATACAATATTGTAATTTTATTTTTCTTGTTGGTTACCTATACAAGTGAAGTAATAGCGCAAGTTCCGTGTCCTAATCCAGGCCCGGGGCCTTGTAACCCTCCGGGTGTTCCAATAGATGGGGGCGTTGGCTTTTTACTCGTAATCGGCTTGGGTTATGCAGTTAGTAAATTGAGAAATAAAAAATAGCTATTTAAAGGTTGCAATTCTGGCAACATATTTTCCAATAACATCAAATTCTAAATTCACCGTATCATCAACCCTTAATGTGTTGAAATTAGTGTGGTTATATGTATAGGGTATAATCGCTACACTAAATTGATTTTGTTGAGAGTTTACAACCGTTAAACTTATGCCATTGATGGTAATTGAACCCTTTTCTATCGTTAGATTTTCAGTAGAAGGGTCGTATTCAAAAGTAAAAAACCAACTGCCATTTTCATTCTTAACAGCAATACATCGTCCAATTTGATCTACATGGCCTTGTACGATATGCCCATCGAGGCGATCACCTAATTTCATAGCACGTTCTAAGTTAATAGCATCGCCTACTTTTAGCGATTTAAAATTAGTTTTTGCCAGCGTTTCATCAATTGCTGTAACAGTGTATGAATTTTTGTCTTTTTGGAGGCTTACAACAGTCAAACAAACTCCGTTATGAGCAATGCTTTGATCAACCTTTAACTCAGAAGTTAAATCACTTTTTATAGTGATGTGTATATTGCTTTTGTCCTTAATTATTGAAGTGACCTCACCTTTATTTTCTATAATTCCTGTAAACATAAAGTTAATAATAATGATTACTTTTGTGCATCCAAAAATAACAATATATTTTGTTGTATGAAGAACTTTGATAAAATAAAAGTAGGAATATCGGTAGGGGATATAAATGGTATTGGCATTGAGATTATATTAAAAACATTTGAAGATGCCAGAATGTTAGAATTGTGTACTCCTATACTATTTGCTTCTAATAGAATAATTTCATTACATAAAAAAGAATTGAACATCAATATACATATTCACAGTATAGATACTGTGGCCAAAACTGTTCATAATAAAATTAATATAGTAAATGTTTGGAAAGAAAATGTTATAGTTAATTTTGGTAAAGAAACTGAAGAAGGTGGAAAATATGCATTATTATCACTACAAGCTGCTACAAAAGCATTAAGAGACAATACTATTGACATATTGGTAACGGCTCCTATTAACAAGCACAATATTCAGTCGGATGATTTTAATTTTAAAGGGCATACAGAGTTTTTAGAAGCTCACTTAGAGGGTGAAAGTTTGATGATTTTAATGACTGATGCGATTAAAATCGGATTGATTACCGGCCATATACCCGTTCAAGAAATTGCGGCGGCAATCACTCCTGAACTATTGACGAAGAAGATAAATCTTATGTATGATTCATTGGTAAAAGATTTCGGAATTACAAAACCTAAAATTGCAGTCTTGGGATTGAACCCTCATTGCGGAGATAGCGGTGTAATCGGTACCGAAGACGATGAAATTGTAAAGCCTACCTTAGAAAAAATACAGGCCGAAGGTAAATTGGTCTATGGGCCCTACTCTTCCGATAGTTTTTTCGGAACAGAATCATATAAAAGGTTTGATGGAATTTTGGCAATGTATCACGACCAAGGATTGGCACCTTTTAAAGCACTTTCTTTTGGAAACGGAGTTAATTTTACCGCAGGTTTGAGTAACATTAGAACTTCGCCGGATCATGGAGTGGCCTATGAAATAGCCGGTAAAGGAACTGCAAATCACAACTCATTTAAACAAGCCCTGTATATAGCACTAGATATTTATAAACGCCGTAAAGAATATAATGAATTAGTTCAAAATAGGTTAGTAGCAAGAAAGTAGTTTTTTTTGCACTAATTTTATAATAATTTTATATATTTGCGCGCTCAAATTGATGCAAAGAGATGGATAAGAAAATGTATGTTATACCCTTTAGAGGGTTGAAAGAAAAAAAACATCAATTTGGGTATGAGATATCAAATTCGTTCTTTGAAGTTTATCAATATGATGAGATTTTAGATGCCGATGTACAAATTCAAGTAGAGTTTGTTAAAAAAAGTACACTGTTAGAACTTAATATCATTGCAAAAGGAAATGTCAAAGTTGCCTGTGATACTACAAATGAATTGTACTTTCAAACTATTAAAGGAGATTTAAATTTAGTAGTTAAATTTGGTGAAACATTCAATGATGAAAGTGAGGATGTCTTGATTCTTCCGCATGAGGCGTATGAAATAGACATTGCACCGTTCATTTATGAAGTGATTGTACTCGCTTTACCATCAAAAAAGGTACATCCGGGAGTGTTGGATGGCACCTTGAAATCTGATATATTAGATAAATTAAAAGAATTACAACCGAAAGAAATACAAAATAACAATAGTATTGACCCTCGATGGGAGAAGTTAAAAGGGTTATTAACAGATAAAAAAGTATAAAGATGGCACATCCTAAAAGAAAAATTTCAAAACAACGAAGAGATAAAAGAAGAACGCATTATAAGGCAACAGTTCCTCAAATAGCTGTTGACCCAACTACAGGAGAAGCGCATTTATATCACAGGGCACATTGGCATGAAGGTAAATTGTATTACCGTGGCCAAATAGTGATTGATAGTGAAGAAAACGAAGCGTAAGTAATTTTTTAAAAATCTTAAAAAAACCCTCATTTTTGAGGGTTTTTTTGTGTTTTTTGACCAAAAACAACGAAAAACAGCATTTTTTTGATAAACAACTGAAATAAATTTCATTACTTTGACACACTTTTGTCAAGAAATTATATCGTTTCTTATTTAAATTTATTCAAAAGAAAATGAAAGATTTTTACCTGTCGAAAATCAGCAAAAATAAATGTAAATTAGAAATTGTGATTTCGCTAATTAAGATAGAATCATGAATAAAATCACCGCTGCAATTACAGCCGTTGGAAAATATGTTCCGGAGTATGTATTAACCAATAAAATGTTGGAGGATATGGTAGATACAAATGATGAATGGATTACCACACGTACCGGAATTAAAGAAAGAAGAATACTAAAAGAAAAAGGAAAAGGAACTTCCTTTATGGCAATTAAAGCCGCAGAAGATTTAATTGCAAAGGCTAATTTAGACCCTAAAGATATTGAACTGGTTATTGTAGCAACAGCTACGCCTGATATGCAAGCCGCCTCAACATCAGCTTTTGTCGCTTCTAATATAGGAGCCACAGAGGCTTTTTCATTTGACCTTATCTCTGCTTGTTCAAGTTTTTTATACGGAATGTCAACTGTGGCAAGTTATATAGAATCAGGTAAGTATAAAAAAGTATTATTGATTGGTGCAGATATGAATTCATCAATGATAGATTATACCGATAGGGCAACCTGTATTATTTTTGGCGACGGTGCCGGAGCTGTACTTTTTGAACCCAATGAAGAAGGTTACGGCCTCCAAGATGAATACTTACGTACCGATGGCAAAGGGCGAGAATTTTTACAAGTAGCTGCCGGAGGTTCAGTTTTGCCGGCTTCTGAAGAAACTGTTAAGAATAAACAACATTTTGTATATCAAGACGGAAGAACGGTATTTAAATTTGCAGTTTCTAATATGGCAGATGTGAGTGAAAAAATACTCGAACAGAACCAATTGGTAAAAGATGATGTTGCCTGGCTCGTACCACATCAAGCCAATAAAAGAATTATTGAAGCAACCGCCAATAGAATGAATTTGAGTATGGAAAAAGTAATGATGAATATTCATAAATATGGCAATACAACTTCGGCAACAATACCATTGCTATTAAATGACTATGAAGAACAACTCCGAAAAGGAGATACCTTAATTTTTGCTGCATTTGGTGGAGGCTTCTCTTGGGGAGCTATCTATTATACATGGGCATATAACTAGCATTAAATCGACAAAAACCTAAATAAAATGGACTTAAAAGACATTCAAAACCTAATCAAATTCGTCTCTAAATCTGGAGTCAACGAGGTGAAATTAGAAATGGAAGACGTAAAAATCACCATTAGAACCGGTGTTGGAAAAACAGAAACAACCATAGTCCAACAAGCTCCCTTAGCAGCGGTTCCAACCTTACAACCTCCGGTACAAGAGCCTCCGGCAACCGAAACCAATACCGGCAAAGAAACGGCAGAAGATGATTCAAAATACTTGGTAATTAAATCACCTATCATTGGTACTTTTTACAGAAGGCCTTCGCCGGATAAACCTTTATTTGTTGAAGTAGGAAGTACTATAAATGAAGGAGACACCGTATGTATTATCGAAGCAATGAAGCTGTTTAATGAAATTGAATCAGAAGTTTCGGGTAAAATTGTAAAAGTATTGGTTGACGATGCCAGTCCGGTTGAATTTGATCAACCCCTATTTTTAGTAGATCCGTCATAACCATTTAAAAATTCCAAAATACAAACCTTACTATCCAATAATTGGAATTTGGAATTTGAAATTTTTAAAACTGAAGTTATGTTTAAAAAAATATTAATAGCCAATAGAGGAGAAATAGCCTTACGGATTATTAGAACTTGTAAAGAAATGGGAATCAAAACCGTTGCTGTTTATTCAACAGCCGATGCTGAAAGCCTACACGTTCGATTTGCCGATGAAGCCGTTTGTATTGGTCCGCCATTAAGTAGTGAGTCATACTTGAAAATTTCGAATATTATGGCCGCTGCCGAAATCACTAATGCAGATGCCATTCATCCCGGATATGGATTTTTAGCCGAGAATTCAAAATTTTCTAAAATTTGTGAAGAACACAATATAAAATTTATTGGTGCTACGCCCGAAATGATTGATAGAATGGGCGATAAGGCATCGGCAAGGGCAACAATGAAAGAAGCCGGAGTACCTACAATACCTGGTAGTGACGGAATTTTAGAAACATTTGAAGAAGCTGAAAAATTAGCCGATAAAATGGGGTATCCGATTATGTTGAAAGCTACTGCCGGTGGTGGTGGAAAAGGAATGCGCGCCGTTTGGAAAGCAGAAAATCTTAAAGAGATGTGGGATGCTGCCAGGCAAGAAGCAAAAGCATCCTTTGGAAACGATGATATGTATATAGAGAAATTAATTGAAGAGCCTCGCCATATCGAAATTCAAATAGTAGGCGATGCCTATGGAAAAGCCTGCCATTTATCAGAAAGAGATTGCTCTATTCAACGCCGTCATCAAAAACTTACAGAAGAAACCCCTTCGCCGTTTTTAACTACAACCCTCCGTAATAAAATGGGAAAAGCAGCAGTAAAAGCGGCAGAATATATAAAATATGAAGGTGCCGGAACCATAGAATTCTTAGTAGATAAGCATAAGAATTTTTACTTTATGGAAATGAATACCAGAATTCAAGTAGAACATCCGATAACCGAACAGGTTATAGATTTTGATTTAATTCAAGAGCAAATTTTAGTAGCTGCCGGAGTACCTATTTCAGGCAAGAACTATACGCCTAATTTGCATTCTATAGAGTGTAGGATAAATGCCGAAGACCCTTATAATGACTTTAGGCCTTCGCCGGGAACAATAACAACCTTGCACTCTCCGGGAGGGCACGGTGTTCGGTTAGATACCCATGTATACGCCGGTTATACCATTCCGCCAAATTACGATTCGATGATTGCAAAACTGATTACCACAGCACAAACCAGAGAAGAAGCTATCAGTAAAATGAGGCGTGCATTAGACGAGTTTGTGGTTGAAGGAATTAAAACGACCATTCCGTTTCATAGGCAATTGATGGAACATCCCGATTATTTGGCAGGAAACTATACCACCAAATTTATGGAAGATTTTGTGATGAAAAAAGAAGAGGAAGAATAACCTCCCAAGGCAATCTTATAAAAAATAAAATTTCCCGATGTTTTTTGCATCGGGTTTTTTATGCTATTTTCTCATTTAAAAAGTATTCGTTTGCCATTTTGAGAAAGTCAAATGCATAATACGAGTTAAACCTCGCGATAATTTTTTACTTTTGAACATATTTTAAAATTATGAAAGAAAAAGAGTTGTATATTGACGGAATAGATAAAATTATCCTCAAGAATTTAATGGAAAATGCCCGAGCTCCTATTCTAAGTATAGCACGTGAAGTTGGAATTTCAGGAGCCGCCATTCATCAACGCTTGCGAAAATTAGAAAAATCAGGGCTCTTAACAGGTTCAAAATTTATTATTAACCCAAAAGTATTAGGATTTAAAACCTTGGCTTTTGTCGGGATTTTTTTAGACACTTCAAGTACTTACAAAGAAGCATTAAAACGGTTAAAAGAAATTGACGAAGTAATAGAGAGCCATTATACTACGGGCAACTATGCCATTTTTGTTAAACTATTATGTAAGGATAATGAACACCTCATGCAAGTATTAAACAAACAAATTCAAGCCATCAAAGGAGTATCGAGAACAGAAACCTTTATATCGTTAGACCAACAAATTGACAGGCAGTTAAAAATATAAACGAAAACCCTGAAAACCACCCACTGCCCATTGAATACTGCCCACTAAAAAACTAATCTCTACTGCCCAAGATTCTAATGCCCCAATAAAATAACATTGCCAAAGAACTCAATGCAGCGACCAAATAAGTTCTCGCTGCCCATTTCAAAGCGTCTTCAGAGCCTTTATACTCCTCAGGTGTAACAATGTTGTTATTTTTAAGCCAAGCCAAGGCTCGGTTACTGGCATCATATTCTACAGGTAAAGTAATAAAACTAAACAACGTTCCCAGTGCCATAAAAATTAAACCGGCAACGGCAATCATAAATCCAATGCCGTGATTACTCGAAGCCGCACCTAAAATGATGCCGCCAATTACCAGCCACTGTGAGTATTTTGAAGTAATGCTCACAGCAGGTACCAGTTTAGAACGTAATTGTAACCATTGATATGCCTTAGCGTGCTGCACAGCATGGCCCACTTCATGTGAGGCAACTGCTGCCGCTGCCGCATTGCGTTGGCTATAAACACCTTCACTCAAGTTTACGGTTTTTTTTGCCGGATTATAATGATCGGTTAACATTCCCGGAGTCGAAATGACCTCAACATCAGTAATACCGTGGTCGAGTAACATTTTTTGGGCAATTTCAGCACCGCTCATGCCATTGCTGAGCTGTACTTGCGAATAATACTTAAACTTTCGTTTTAAAGTACTGCTTATCAACCAACTTATCAATGAAATGATTCCGATTAAAACATAAAACCCTATCATAATTTTTTACCTTTTTAAATTTGCGATTATTTTATTGGTAAATTTACAACATAAATTATTCCAAATTATATTTTAAGACAAAATGACAAAAAAACCTGAAATACTATTGATTTATACCGGTGGAACAATAGGAATGATTAAAGATTATGAATCAAAAGCACTAAAGGTATTTGATTTTGACCATCTCTATGAAAATATTCCTGAATTAAACCAATTAGAATGCCATATTGAAACTATTTCATTTGAAAATCCTATTGATTCATCCAATATGAATATCAATTATTGGATAGCTATTGTGGAGATAATCGAGCAATATTATGAGTCAAAAGATGGGTTTGTAATACTGTCGGGTTCTGATACGATGTCGTATACATCTTCTGCCATAAGTTTTATGATTGAAAATTTAAATAAGCCAATCATATTTACAGGTTCACAATTGCCCATAGGTGATTTGCGTACCGATGCTAAAGAAAATTTAATCACAGCCATACAAATAGCATCTGCGGTAGATAAAAATGGATTTCCTATGGTTACCGAAGTAGGATTGTATTTCGAATACAAATTGTATCGGGCAAATAGAACAACAAAAATTAATGCTGAACAGTTCGAAGCCTTTACTTCACCTAATTACCCACCATTGGCAGAAAGTGGCGTACACTTAAAATTTAAAAAAAATAAGTTGTTACGGCCTGATAGAAATAGTAAGTTAGTAGTGAGAAAAAAATTGATCGATAATTTGGTAATCTTAAAACTGTTTCCGGGAATAACAGAGCAAATAGTAAAAAATATATTCGAAATCCACGGTTTAAAAGGAGTAATACTAGAAACCTATGGCTCTGGCAACGCACCGACCGAAAAATGGTTTCTCACGTTGTTGAAGAAAGCCTTGCAAAAAGGAATTTGTATTGTTGATGTAACACAATGTATTGGAGGTAGCGTTATGTTGGGTCAATACGAAACCAGTATTGAGTTACAAAAAATAGGATTAATCAGTGGTAAAGACATTACTACAGAATCAGCCGTTGCCAAATTAATGTATCTCTTAGGAGAAAAAATACCCAATTCAGAATTTAAAAGCGTTTTTGAAAAGCCGCTACGAGGAGAAATGAGTTCGTAATAAGCTAAGAATAAGAAGGGTTACAATATAAAATAATAAGATTATATACAATATTTATAAAGATTATTTTTTCAAGTAAATTTTTTTTACTTTATTTGGTGTCCACTTAAAAAAGAATTTTGAAGGAGAGGTGGCCGAGTGGTTTAAGGCGCATGCTTGGAAAGCATGTTTATGAGCAATTGTAACAAGGGTTCGAATCCCTTTCTCTCCGCAGGAGTTGTTTTTTTAAATAAAAAATTTATATCTTTAACGCGTTAACTAATTTAATTAAGATTCAAACAATGAAAAAAGTACTTACTATCCTTGCAATTACAGGATTATTATTTTTAAGCACAGTTCAAAGCAGTTATGCTGTAACAACCGCTGTACAAACTGAAGAAGCTGCTGATGCAGCAAAAGAAACTAAAACATTCCATCAAGAACTAAAACAACGTTTTATTGAAGGTGGCCCTTTCTTTATGGGTATTGTATTGATAACCCTCATACTAGGGTTGGCCATTGCCATTGAAAGAATTATCTACTTAAACATGGCAACTACCAATACGAACAAATTGGTAAGTAATATTGAAGAGGCATTGTCATCGGGTGGTGTAGAAGCAGCAAAAGAAGTTGCTAGAAATACCAAAGGGCCTGTGGCTTCGATTTTTTATCAAGGATTAGACAGAATGGACGAAGGCATAGAACAAGCCGAAAAAGCAGTAGTGAGTTATGGAGGTGTACAAATGGGATTATTAGAAAAAAATATTTCTTGGCTGTCTTTATTTATAGCTTTAGCGCCAATGCTTGGGTTCATGGGTACAGTAATAGGTATGATTAAAGCATTTGACTCAATTGCAGCAGCAGGTGATATTTCTCCGGCAGTTGTGGCAGTTGGTATTAAAGTGGCTTTATTAACAACCGTATTCGGTTTGGTAGTTGCTATTATCCTTCAAATCTTTTACAATTATATCATTGCAAAAATTGATAGTATTGTAAATAGCATGGAAGATGCTTCTATCTCATTGATAGATTTATTAATCAGACATAAAAAATAAATTATGGATAGTAAAAAATCTAAACTGTTAACTATTATTACCGCCGTAATTGGTTTGATTGGAATTATATTTCTAATTAGAGTTATTATTGCCGGTGGAGATGCTATAAAAGAATCTGCTGATGTTCAATCTTCGGTTGTAGACCCTTTTATATCTTTTTCTTATATTCTATTAATAATTACAGCGGCTATAACGGTAGTGTTGTCTATTGTTAACTTAGTAAAACATCCTCAAGCCCTAAAGAAAACGTTATTAGGTGTAGTTATCTTGGGTGTTTTATTGGCAATTACTTATTTTACGGCTTCAGGAGAGGCAGTAATTGGCGCTACTGGCAGAGTTATAGAAAACGGAGAAGCAGGAGCCACTTCTAAATGGGTAAGTGCCTTAATTAACTTTACCGGAATTTTAGGCTTGTTAGGATTATTAGCTATAGGTCAAGGTTTTGTAAAATCAATGATTAAATAAATACATTATGGCAAGAAGAGAAACCCCTGAAATTAATGCAGGATCTATGGCAGATATTGCCTTCTTGCTCTTGATATTCTTTTTAGTAACCACTACAATGGATGTCGATACCGGAATTTCTAGAAAATTACCGGAAAAGCAAGACCCTAATATCAAACCACCCATTCTGAAAGAGAAAAATGTCTTTGAAGTAAATGTAAATAGACGAAATGAGATTTTGGTAGAAGGTGAAATTTACATGAAAATTGAAGATTTAAGAGAAGCTGCAAAAGAGTTTATTGACAATGGCGGTGGAAAAGATGAAAATGGTGAAGAATGTACGTGGTGTGAAGGAAAAAAAGACCCGGCATCATCAGACCATCCAAAAAAGGCGATTATTTCTTTACAAAGCGATAGAGGTACTTCTTATGGAACCTATATTGCAGTACAAAATGAATTGGTTGGTGCTTATACAGATTTGAGAAACAGGCTTTCTGAAAAATTGTATGGTATTTCCTATACTCAACTTTTGAAAGATAAAAAGAATAATCCCAATAATCAAGCTATAAAGGATAAGATAGATAATATTAAAAAGAAATATCCTCAAATAATTTCTGAGGCTGAACCAACAAAATAGTATAGTATGTCTAAATTTAAAAAGAAGAAAAAAGGTATGCCGGGCATTTCAACCGCATCCCTGCCGGATATCGTATTTATGTTGTTATTCTTTTTTATGGTTACAACGGTAATGCGTGAAACAGATTTAAAAATTAAAAAACCTCAATTGCCTAAAGCAGATCAAGTTAAGAAATTAGAACGTAAAAGTTTGGTAAGCTATATCTATGTAGGTAAATCTAAAGACGGCACTCCCGGCGATAAGATTCAGTTAAATGATAAGATTTCTAGCATTAAAGACATTAAGAGTTTTGTCTTTGCGGAGAGAGCTCCGCACTCTGAAGAGGAAATAAAACTTTTAACGACATCGATAAAGGCTGATGTTAATGCCAATGTAGGTACAATTACAGATATAAAATTAGAACTACGAGATGTCAATGCACTTAAAATAAACTATTCTACCCTTAAGGGAAGCGCATTAGACAATATGAAAAACTAACAGTATCTTAATTAACATATTAAAAAAAGGCAATTTTTCTCAAAATAGTGAGATGAGTTGCCTTTTTTTAGTTGAATAAGTTCCTTGAGTTTGTGTATCTTTACATAGAAAAAATCATATCGTTTGTCTAGAATACTTATTACTTTTTTGTTACTTTCTTCGGTATTAAGAGCGCAAGAAATAGATACTATTAAAAGCTCACGGTATTTAGAAGATCAAATTTATATTGGTTTTTCAATTGCTACACTTATAAAAACACCTAAAGAAGTAGTACAAAATGGATTTTCCAATAGCTTTGAAATAGGGTTTATTAAAGATTTCCCCTTTACAGAAAGAGGAAATTTTGCCCTTGGAATAGGCCTAGGCTATGGGCGTAACACGTATTTTCAAAATATTAAAATTGAAAAAATAGGAGCAGTAACAGAATTTCAAACAGTAGCCACTGCTAATTTTAAAAATAATAAATTTTCAGTTCATAGTGTAGAGCTGCCATTTGAAATACGATGGAGAACCTCAACGATAAGTAAATACAAATTTTGGAGAATTTATGTAGGAACAAAAGTGAGCTATGTATTTACATCAAATGCAAAGTTTAAAGAAATTGGCAGCACTATAAAAATAAAGAAAATTCCGGAGATTAATAAATTACAATTCGGGCTAAGGCTAGCAGCGGGTTATGGTACTTGGAACTTTAATTTTTATTATGGATTGACAGATTTGTTTTCGAATGCCTCTCTTAACGAAACTACACCGCTTAGAGCCAGAGATTTTAGAATTGGCTTAATCTTCTACATACTTTAAAAAAATAACTATTTTAAACCGACTTAAAATGTGTACGAGGCGTATACAATAATTTGACTGAGAAAGCCAACCGCAAAACCGATAAAAATTTCGGAGAGTGTATGTGCTTTTAGTTTTAATCGCGAGGTGGCAATAATTCCGAAAAGAAGAAATAGAAAAATAATTAATAATAACAAATTGATTTTGTATTCATAGCTGATAATCCCTATAAAGGCAATTAGGCCGCCAATACCCAACGTGTGTAAGCTTATTTTCACAGCACTAAAAAAAAGAATATAAACTATAACCATGGCTAGCGTACAGGCAAAAAAATAAAAAGCTAAAATATCGACAATATTATTTTTTAATAATAATTTACCTAACAGAAACGTCAGTATAGAAAAAAAAAGAATGGGAAATTTACGTTCATCAATAGTTGACAAATGATAGCTCTCAATGAGTTTTACTTTTTTTAAAAAATATAAAAGTAATATTGGAATGATATAAGTAGTGACAAAAACGATAGCCAATACCCTGTACGCAAATTCTTTTGGAATATGATTGGGGATAATTATAAAATACAAAAGGGTACTTACTATTGGAATAAGTACAGGGTGTAAAACATAAGAAATAAGTTTATAAAATTTCATAGTTTATCAATAGTAAGATTATTGGCTCAGTACAATTCATCAGTTGAATACATTGCCGTTAAAGGAGTATATAAAATTTTGAGTTAAATTTTTTTACGTAACCTGGCTACAGGAATATTTAGTTGTTCACGATACTTAGCAACCGTCCTTCGTGCAATTAAATATCCTTTCTCTTTTAATAAGGCAGCCAACTTATCATCGGTTAAAGGTTTTTTCTTGTCTTCGGTCTCAATAATTGTTTGTAGGATTTTTTTAATTTCCCTAGTCGAAATATCTTCTCCCTGATCATTTTTCATTGATTCTGAAAAGAATTCTTTGATTAATTTTGTACCATACGGCGTGTCTACATATTTGCTATTGGCAACTCTAGATACTGTAGAAACATCCATGTTGATTTTCTCAGCAATATCTTTTAAAATCATAGGTTTTAATTTCCGTTCATCACCGGTTAAAAAATACTCTTTTTGATAATGCATGATAGCATTCATTGTTAATAATAATGTCTGCTGACGTTGTTTAATAGCATCGATAAACCATTTTGCAGCATCTAATTTTTGCTTGATAAACATTACGGCATCTTTTTGCGATTTCGATTTATCTTTAGAGGCGGCATATCCTTTTAACATATTGTTATACTCATTAGAAATATGTAGCTCAGGTGCATTTCTAGAGTTCAACGTTAGGTCTAATTCATCATCGATAATTCTAATAGAAAAATCGGGCACAATTTGCTCTACAATCTTTGTATTGCTTGAATAAGACCCTCCGGGTTTCGGATTTAGTTTTTCAATTTCGTGGATGGCTTCTTTTAATTCATCTTCAGTGATATTGAATTTTTGGATGAGCTTCTTATAATGTTTTTTTACAAAATGGTCAAATCCTTTTTCTAAGATATCAATAGCTAAATTTCTGCTAGGGGTTTCAGGTTTTCTTTTTAATTGAATGAGCAAGCACTCTTCTAGGCTTTGTGCACCTACACCGGCAGGGTCTAATTGCTGTACATACCCTAGCATTTTTTTTACGGTTGCTTCATCTGTAAAGATATTTTCAGAAAAAGCCAAGTCGTCAACAATATCTTCCAAAGACCTGCGTATATATCCGCTGCTATCAATACTACCTACTAAAAACTCGGCAATTTGCCGTTCTTGTTCATCTAGTCGAAACGTATTTAATTGGTTTTTCAGGAATTGATTGAATGAAGTGCCGGCGGCATACGGAATATTTTTTTCATCATCATCGCTACTGTAATTATTGCTTTGAAGTTTGTAGTTGGGGGTTTCATCATCACTTAAATATTCATCAATATTTACTTCGGTTTCTATTTTTTCTGTACCACTCTCGTCAAAATCATTTTGTAAGTCGGCGTCTACATCGTCATTAGCTTCTTTACCACTATCCAAAACAGGGTTTTCTTCAATTTCTTGCTTCACTTTTTGTTCAAATGCTTGTGTTGGCAATTGAATTAGCTTCATCAACTGAATTTGTTGTGGCGATAATTTTTGTAATAGCTTGTATTGTAAACTTTGTTTTAACATGAATCGACTCCTAGTTATTAAAGGTACATAAAATTATAGAACTGGTATAAAACATTAAACGCTCTTTTTCGGTCAGTTAGAATTCAGCATTTTGTGGTGTTCTCGGAAACGGAATAACATCTCTTATATTGCCCATACCGGTAGTAAATTGTACCAAACGTTCGAACCCTAATCCAAATCCGGAGTGTACTGCCGTTCCGAATTTTCGCAATTCTAAATACCACCACAACTCTTTTTCATCAATACTTAGCGTTTTAATTTTTTCAAGGAGTACATCGTAGCGTTCTTCACGTTGCGAACCGCCCACTATTTCACCAATACCCGGAAATAACACATCCATTGCCCTTACGGTTTTCCCATCGTCATTTAAACGCATATAAAAGGCTTTTATGTTGGCCGGATAGTCAAATAAAATAACGGGGCATTTAAAATGTTTTTCTACCAGATAGCGCTCGTGTTCGCTTTGCAGGTCTGCTCCCCATTCATCAATGAGATACTGAAATTTCTTTTTCTTATTGGGTTTACAATTTCGCAAGATGTCTATTGCCTCTGTATAGCTAACCCTTTTAAAATGATTATCAACAACAAACCTCAATTTTTCAAGTAATGAGAATTCACTGCGTTGTTGTGCAGGTTTTGTACTTTCTTCTTTGGCAAAACGTTCGTCTAAAAAAGTAAGGTCGTCTAGGCAGTTTTCTAATACATAATTGATAACGCTTTTGATAAAATCTTCCGCCAAATCCATATTGGCATCCAAATCATTAAAAGCTACTTCGGGTTCTATCATCCAAAACTCTGCCAAATGCCTTGTGGTATTTGAATTTTCTGCCCTAAAGGTAGGGCCAAAAGTATATACTTTACTCAAGCCCATTGCATACGTTTCGGCTTCTAATTGGCCTGATACCGTAAGATTGGTTTCTTTACCAAAAAAATCTTGGCCGTAGTCAATTTTTCTGTCCTCTTTTTTGGGAGGGTTTGTAAGGTCTAAAGTGGTAACCTGAAACATTTCACCGGCACCTTCGGCATCAGAACCCGTAATAATTGGCGTGTGTACATTGTAAAACCCGTTTTCGGTAAAATACTTATGTACTGCAAAAGATAGTGCAGACCGTACGCGCATTACCGCACTAAAAGTATTGGTTCTTACCCGTAAATGTGCATTTTCCCTTAAAAACTCAAAACTGTGTTTTTTAGGTTGAATGGGATACTTTTCAGGATTAGAATCGCCTAGAATTTCAATATTAGAAACTTGTATTTCAACAGATTGCCCTTTACCTAGGCTTTCTACCAGGGTTCCCGTAACCGCAATGGCAGCACCCGTAGTAATCCGTCTTAAAAGCGATTCATCCGTTTTTTCAAAATCAATAACACATTGTATATTTTTAATGGTTGAACCGTCATTTAGGGCAATAAACCGGTTGGCCCTAAAAGTACGCACCCAACCCTTAAGGTGAACTTCTTGTGAAAATTTATCCGATTGTAAAATTCCAGCTACATTTTGTTGCATTTGCCTAAAAATTTAATGAGTGCAAAGATAAGGAGTTAATTCATATTTCTGAATTAAATATTTTGTAGTTACCGAATACCCTAATTTAAGATATTATAGAAGTGATTATGAGAGCCATTGCTTAAAACAGATAAAAAATAGAGTATAAAAAAAGAAATTCCAATATTTTTTTTACATTTGCCGTATCAAACAACAAAAATGAATAGATTTTTAAATACAAATTGGTGGTGGTACGCTCGAAATGAAAACTTCGTGAAGTAAACCTATTATAGTATTTAAAAAATAAAAAATATAAAGGCTTGTCGTTCACGACAAGCCTTTTTTAATTTAATAATAATTGTCATCCCGATTGTAATAGAAGGGCCTTTAACATAATGAAAACATTCAAATTACAAACACACTCAAAAAAAATCTTAGCAGACACCATCACTCCGGTAAGTATCTATCTAAAAATCAGAGATAAATACCCCAATAGTATTTTGTTAGAAAGTAGTGATTATCGTGCCAATGATAATAATTTTTCGTATATCTGTTGTAATCCTATAGCTTCCCTTACCATAAAAAATGAAATCCTTATCAGTAAATTTCCTGACGGAAGCAGCAACCAAAAGCACATAACAACCAAAAGTAATATCCCCGAAGAAATCCATAATTTTTCACAACAATTTCAAGTTGATAAAAATCAAAATTTCAAATTTATCAATAACGGTATCTTTGGTTATATTGCCTATGATGCCGTTCGTTATTTTGAAGATATAGTAATTTCCAAGAAGAAAAATCATTTAGGTATCCCTGATATCCATTATGCAGTGTATCAAAATATTATTGCTATTAATCATTTTAAAAACGAAGCTTATATTTTTGCGCACTGTTTTGATGCCAATGATAGTATCGATGAAATTTACCACTTGATAAAAGCCAAAAATTTCGCCTCCTATAATTTTTCTATTGATGGCGAAATAACTTCTAATTTAACCAATGCCGAATATAGAGAACACGTTGAACTGGCAAAAAAACATTGTGCCCGGGGAGACGTATTTCAATTGGTACTTTCCAAAAAATTCACACAAGGTTTTAAAGGTGACGAGTTCAATGTCTATCGTGCTTTACGAAGTATCAACCCGTCACCGTATTTATTTTATTTTGATTATGGCGATTTTAAAATTTTCGGAAGCTCTCCCGAAGCCCAATTGATTGTGAAAAATAGTCAAGCAGAAATTCATCCTATTGCCGGTACTTTTAAACGAACCGGCAATGACGAAGAAGATGCCCAATTGGCCAAGCAGTTGGCCGATGACGAAAAAGAAAATGCCGAGCATGTTATGTTGGTAGATTTAGCAAGAAATGATTTGAGTAGGCATAGCCATCAAGTAAAAGTAGAAACGTATCGCGAGGTGCAATTTTTTTCGCACGTTATACATCTGGTCAGTAAAGTTATCGGTAAAAAACACGCCGGTACAGCTACTATGCAAGTAGTGGCCGATACCTTTCCGGCAGGAACTTTGAGTGGGGCTCCTAAACACAAAGCCATGCAGTTGATTGAAAAGCACGAAAAAACAAGCCGAGAATTTTACGGAGGCGCTATCGGTTTTATGGATTTTGAAGGAAATTTTAACCATGCCATTATGATACGAACTTTTTTAAGTAAAGACCATGAGTTACATTGGCAAGCCGGAGCCGGACTGGTGTCAAGATCAGATCCGGAAAACGAATTACAAGAAGTCTATAATAAATTAGGAGCCCTAACAAAAGCCTTGGAAATTGCAGAGAGAATATAAAATGATTTGTCATTACGAGGTGAGAAAACGACGAAGTAATCTTTAGTTAAAACAATAATGATAAATAAAGAACAAAACGAAAAAAAATTCCCTTTCCTAAAAAAGGTTAAGAAATAGGAATGAAAAAAATACTAGTCATAGACAATTACGATAGTTTTACCTATAACCTCGTTCATTATTTAGTTGACTTGGGTTGTGAAGTTACCGTAAAACGAAATGATAAATTAATGTTAGGAGAAGTTGAACCCTTTGATAAAATTGTGCTCTCGCCGGGTCCGGGAATTCCGGATGAAGCAGGTTTATTAAAACCCATCATCAAAAAATATGCAGCAACAAAAAGTATATTGGGTGTGTGTCTAGGGCAACAAGCCATCGCCGAAGTTTTTGGAGGTAAAATTATCAATTTAGATACCGTTTATCACGGAGTGGCTACCAAAACCACTATTACGGTTGATGATGAACCGCTCTTTATCGGATTAGAAAAGACATTGGAAGTGGGGCGTTACCATTCGTGGGTAGTAGATACAAATTTGCCTGAAGTGCTAGAAGCTACCTCGGTTGATAGCAAGGGGCAAATCATGTCATTACGGCATAAAACTTATGATGTAAAAGCCGTACAGTTCCACCCCGAATCGGTATTAACCCCCGACGGGAAAAGGATATTAGAAAATTGGGTAAAAGGTTAACATTGTCATTCCTGCACAGGCAGGAATCCAGGTTGAAATAGTTCAAAAGTAGTTAGACATATTAAAATAATTTTAGATATACTCATAAGATTCCCATTTTCACGGGAATGACATAAAAGAATGAAACAACTATTAAACAGACTCATCAATCATGAAACCATTTCAACAGAAGAGGCAAAAAGCGTATTGGTCAATATCTCCAAAGGCGATTATAACCAAAGCCAGATTGCTTCTTTTTTAACGGTGTATATGATGCGAAGTGTCACCACACAAGAATTGGAAGGATTTCGCGATGCCTTGTTAGAGTTGTGTTTAGCAGTAGATTTTTCTGCATATAATACCGTTGACCTATGTGGTACCGGTGGCGATGGTAAAAACACATTTAACATCTCAACATTATCCTCATTTGTAACTGCCGGAGCAGGAGTAAAAGTTACCAAACACGGCAATTACGGCGTATCGTCTATTTCGGGCTCCAGTAATGTGCTAGAATATTTAGGAATAAAATTCAGTAATGAAAAAGATTTTCTGGAGAAGTGTTTAGACAAAGCCGGAATTTGTGTGTTACATGCACCCTTATTTCATCCTGCAATGAAAAATGTAGCACCTATCCGTAAAGAATTAGGCGTAAAAACATTTTTTAATATGTTGGGGCCTATGGTTAATCCGTCATTTCCAAAAAATCAATTGGTAGGAGTTTTTAATTTAGAATTGTTGCGAATTTACGGATACCTATACCAAAATACCAATAAAAACTATACCATTTTACACGCATTAGACGGTTATGATGAAATTTCATTGACAAGCAATACCAAAGTCATTTCCAATGAATCCGAAATAGAATTAACACCCCGTGATTTTGGAGTGCAACAAATTACCCAAGAAGCCATTTTTGGAGGCAATACCATCAAAGAATCGGCTGAGATATTTATGAAAGTAATTCGTGGAAAAGGTACCGAAGCCCAACATAACGTGGTTGCCGCTAATGCGGGAATGGCCATTGCAACAGTTAAAAAGGTAAGCCCGAAAGAAGGCTTTGAATTAGCAAAAGAATCGCTTTTAAGTGGTAAAGGATTCAAAGTGTTGAAAAAATTGCAAAATATGTAAGATAAGACTTGTCAGGTTTTTAAAACCTGACAGGTCTAGAAATGAATAACTATGAATATTTTAGACAACATCATAAAGGACAAAAAAAAGGAAATCACCCTGAAAAAAGAATATATCCCAATTCATATCTTAGAACAGATGCCTTTTTATGAACGGCGCACAATTTCATTGGTAAACCGATTGAGAGATAGCAAAACCGGAATCATAGCAGAATTTAAACGAAAATCACCATCAAAATCAGTAATTAATAATACGGCTAATGTTGAAGATGTAGCTTTTGATTACGAAAATGCAGGCGTATCGGGTATGTCGGTATTAACCGATGAGATTTATTTTGGTGGTATGTTAGACGATTTGATTACAGCACGTCAGCATTGTAATTTACCCTTATTGCGAAAAGACTTTGTAATAGATGAATATCAGCTTCTCGAAGCAAAAGCCTTTGGTGCAGATGTGGTGTTATTGATTGCTGCCGTGTTGACAACAACAGAAATCAAACAATTTTCTGAATTTGCCAAAAGTATCGGTTTAGAAGTATTATTAGAAGTGCATAACGAAGAAGAGTTACAAAGATCGATAATGTCAAGTCTGGATATGTTAGGGGTGAATAACCGGAATTTAAAAACCTTTGAAGTGAGTTTGGAAATGAGTAAATTATTAGCAAATCGAATTCCGAATGAATTTGTAAAAGTTTCAGAAAGCGGTATTAGCTCAGTTAGTGCGATACGGAAATTGAAACCTTTTGGATATCAGGGTTTTTTAATTGGAGAGGATTTTATGAAAACTGAGAATCCGGGAGAGCGTGCAAAATCGTTTATTAAAGAATTGAGTAGATGAAAGCAATTTGTCATTCCTGCGCAGGCAGGAATCCATTTTTAATTGAACTAAAATTGATAAGATTCCTGCTCCTGCCTCGCCGGCAGGCAGGTTCGCAGGAATGACATAAAATTATGAAATTAAAAATTTGCGGAATGAAATTCCAAGACAATATAAAAGCTGTTGCAGCCTTGCAACCCGATTATCTAGGCTTTATTTTCTATGAGAGATCTCCACGGTTTTTTGATGGGACTATCCCTGAAATTCCTAAAAACATTAAAAAAACAGGTGTATTTGTCAATGCTTCTATAGATTATATTATTGAAAAAATACAGCAATACGATTTACAAGCTGTACAATTGCATGGCAATGAGGCTTCTGAGTTTTGTGCAAAATTGAAAGCTCAATTTTGTCATGCTGAACTTGGTTCAGCATCTCATAAAAACAGTAATGATGAGATTATACAACATAAACTAGAATGTCACCTTGAGCGTAGTCGAAAGGTCTCAGAACACAAAAGTAAAAAAGTTGAAATCATCAAGGTATTCACCATAAAAGACACCTTTAATTTTGAAGTGTTAAAACCCTATGAAGCAGTTTGCAATTACTACCTGTTTGATACTAAAGGAAAAAATCCCGGCGGAAATGGATATACTTTTAATTGGGAAGCCTTAAAAAATTACCCATCGACAAAACCCTATTTTTTAAGTGGTGGCATCGGCTTAGAAGAAGTTGACAACGTTATATCATTCTTGCAAAAAGAGGAATCAGGATACTGCTATGCCATCGATGTAAACAGCAAATTTGAAATAGAACCCGGATTGAAAGATGAGGGAAAATTAAAAGAGTTTATTAAATACTTGTCATTCCTGCGAAGGCAGGAATCCAATTAAAAGAGTACTAAATACAATAAGATTCCTGCTCCTGCCTCGCCGGCAGGCGGGTTCGCAGGAATGACATAAAAATTATGAATTACAACGCAAACCAAAAAGGCTATTACGGAGAATTCGGAGGAGCATACATACCCGAAATGCTTTATCCTAATGTAGAAGAATTACGCCGGAACTATCTAAAAATAATGGAAGAACCTTCTTTTCAGGAAGAGTTTCATCAGTTGTTAAAAGATTATGTCGGCAGACCTTCTCCACTTTATTTTGCCAAACGATTATCAGAAAAATACAACACAAAGATCTATTTAAAACGAGAGGATCTAAATCACACAGGAGCACATAAGATTAATAATACGATTGGACAAATATTAATGGCAAAACGACTGGGTAAATCTCGAATTATTGCCGAAACAGGAGCGGGGCAACACGGTGTAGCAACGGCAACGGTCTGTGCTTTGATGGGATTAGAATGTATTGTCTATATGGGCGAAATAGATATTGCACGCCAAGCCCCGAATGTAGCTCGAATGAAAATGTTAGGAGCAACAGTCGTTTCGGCATTATCAGGAAGCAGAACCTTAAAAGATGCTACTAACGAAGCTATTCGTGATTGGATCAACAACCCAACAGGCACCTATTATATTATTGGTTCGGTAGTGGGGCCACATCCGTATCCAGATATGGTAGCCCGTTTTCAAAGTGTTATTTCAGAAGAGATGAAATGGCAACTCAAAGAGCATGAAGGCAAAGAAAATCCCGATTATATCATTGCTTGTGTGGGTGGCGGTAGTAATGCCGCGGGGGCTTTTTATCATTATTTAGATACTGAAGAGGTGAAACTCATCGCTGTAGAAGCCGCAGGAAAAGGTATCCGTTCAGGCAAAAGTGCTGCCACTTCGGTATTAGGAAAGAAAGGTATTATTCACGGCAGTAAAACCTTACTCATGCAAACAGAAGATGGCCAAATTACAGAACCGTATTCTATTTCAGCAGGATTAGATTATCCCGGTGTTGGCCCATTACACGCACATCTTTGTGCAACTAATAGAGCAGAATTTTTAGCAGTTACCGACGATGAAGCTATGAAAGCTGGCCTCGAGCTATGTGAGTTAGAGGGAATTATTCCTGCAATTGAAAGTGCCCATGCATTGGCAGTTTTTTGTCAGAAAAAGTTTAAACCAAATAAAGTCATTGTCTTAAACTTATCAGGTAGAGGTGATAAAGATTTGAATACCTATATAGATTATTTTGATTTGTAACGTCATGCTGAACTGGTTTCAGCATCACATTCATCATCTAAGAAAATGAAGTTAAGTTATGTTTACATAATGACAAATAAATATAGAACAACTTTCTATATTGGTGTTACCGCTAATTTAGATAAGAGAGTTTTACAGCATGCGCTAGGAGAAGGTTCAAAATTTACTAAAAAGTATAATCTAATAGACTTAGTTTATTATGAAGAATTTACAGATATAAACCAAGCTATTAATAGAGAAAAACAGCTAAAGAATTGGCATCATGATTGGAAAATAAATTTAATTAAAGAAAAGAATCCAAAATTAAAAACACTTGAATTGTGATGCGACCCTGAAATAAATTCAGGGTGACAAAATCAACAGAAGATGAACAGAATAAACAAAAAACTGATAGAAAAAGATAATTTGCTATCCATCTACTTTACAGCAGGTTATCCCAATATACAAGATACAGTACCCATCATTCAACAGTTAGAAAAATCGAAGGTTGATATGATAGAAATCGGATTGCCTTTTAGCGATCCTTTGGCAGACGGTCCTACCATACAAGCCAGTTCTACACAAGCTCTCAACAACGGAATGACCACCAAATTGCTTTTTGAGCAGTTAAAAGACATTCGAAAAACAGTAACCATTCCTTTATTGTTGATGGGGTATTTCAATCTGATATTACAATACGGTGTAGAAGCTTTTTGTAAAAAATGTGCTGAAATAGGCATTGATGGATGTATCATTCCTGATTTACCGATGGATGAATACAACGAAAAACACAGAGCTATTTTTGAACGATATGGTTTGCTAAACGTATTTTTAATTACACCACAAACCTCAGATGAACGTATTCGATATATTGATGAAAACTCTAACGGATTTATCTATATGGTAAGTTCTGCCAGTACAACAGGTGCAAAGACAGGTTTTGGAGATGAGCAAACCCATTATTTTAAGCATATTCCCGCAATGAAGTTAAAAAACCCGCTTATTGTTGGTTTCGGTATTTCTAATAAAGAAACCTTCCGTCAAGCAACCCAATATGCCAATGGGGCGATTATTGGCAGTGCTTTTATTAAATATCTAAACAATCATAGTATTGATGATATAGCTGATTTTGTGAGGGAGATAATTAAAATCTAATACTGTTAAAATAACCTTCCAAGTTTATCATTTAGAGGAATGGATAAATCGATAAACTCAAAATTTAGATTGTGAGATTTTTTTAAAGGTTCAATCATTATACTTAATGATTTTCTATCCTTTGTAATATAAGCATCAATTTTTCTATTATGAATTTGGGCAAAAAGTTTAATGTCATTTATAATTACTTTTCTTAATTCAGATTTTCTTAGATCTTCATTCCCTTTGAGTTCAGCAAAAAAGACTCCAGAAATTTTAGCATCTGAATAATCAAATTCCTATAACTGAAAAGCATTTAATGAAAGTAAATTATCAGGATTATCTCCAACGGCATACTCACTAACAACAATAGTTGAAAGATAAAGTTCTATTCCATTTTCTAAGAAATATTCAAAATAATCTTTAGCATTTTGATGGTATTCATCATCCGATTTTAATAATCTAATACAGAATGAATTATCTAAAGAACACTATTTATTTCTTTCATATTCCTTCAGCTTTTAAATCATCAATCCAAGCATCAACATTTGTTATTTTACTCAAATTGACAGAAGCTTTTTTTATTATTTTTTCTAATAAAGGCTTATTGAAAACAGGTGTATATTGGATAAATTCAACCAACTCTAAATCAGTTGGTTTATCATCTTCAAAACTCTTTTTACCACGAACTTTAATTCCATAAGGTTTATACGTTTTTTTTTCGCCGTCCATTATTTGCTCTTTAGTAGCTGCGATAGTAAGATTACCATATTTTTTAGTACTTATATGTAAATTTGGAGTTTTACCCCCTTCTTGATATATTTCTCCATAAATATAAAATTCACTTTCATAGAAAGTTGGAGTAATCATTTCGAAATTGGTTGAATAATCAATAACCAAAGAAGGTTTTTCTGAAATAGAATTATTAAATTCAATCGTATAGCTCTCCTTAATAGCTTTTTTTTGAAACTTATCAATAATTGATTGTCTTTTATAATCTAAAAAATCAAGATTATTTCTATTTCTGATTTCATTTGTTAAACCATTAAA
>Ga0256841_1001120_pt1 | contig 24401 bp, 20 predicted proteins | sample 356308metaG_FD_185971 | JGI IMG/M metagenome (GOLD analysis project Ga0256841, IMG submission 185971) | Hydrothermal vent microbial communities from Mid Atlantic Ridge, Atlantic Ocean - 356-308 | ecosystem: Environmental > Aquatic > Marine > Hydrothermal vents | place: Atlantic Ocean: Mid...
ATCAGACGGCCGGCATTTCGCAAAATAATTTTCCTGTTCCCCCAGGCTATGGTAGCCGCAAGAAAACCGGAGATTTCGATATCTTCTTTTTTTGTGAAATTATGGGGTATGGAAACCGGATCATCTTCAATAAATCCCGGACGATTGTATAACTCGTATTTTTCTTCGAGAAATTCAAATAACTCCTCTTTTGATAATATATTGCCAGTCATATTTGCTTAATGTCGTTTTTATTATTTTTGCAGTACCGGTCATCCCGTATTTTTTCGTTTTCCTCCTCCGCTTCTTGCATAAGGTACCACACTCTGATCGGCAAAATCTCCTTTCAGATATTTAAAATATCCCACAATGCCTATCATTGCAGCATTATCGGTTGTGAACTGAAAGTCGGGGATAAACACCTTCCAGCCTCTTTTTTCACCCTCTTCCGTCAATCTTTTTCTCACCTCCGAATTAGCCGAAACGCCTCCCGCTATTCCAACATCTTTCACTCCGGTTTGTTCAACGGCGGTTATCATCTTCTCTATTAAGATATCCACAATGGTTTTCTGAATTGATGCGGCAAGGTCGGCTTTGTTTTGCTCAATGAAGTCGGGGTTTGTTTTAAGATTATCCCTGAGAAAATAGAGAAAAGAAGTTTTTAACCCGCTGAAGCTGAAGCCAAGTCCTTTTATTTTCGGCTTCGGGAAAGTAAATTTTGCGGGATTGCCTTCTTTTGCAAGTTTATCAATCACAGGGCCGCCGGGATAAGGCAACCCCATAATCTTGGCAGCCTTATCGAATGCCTCACCTGCCGCATCGTCAATGGTTTTTCCGATGATCTCCATATCAAGATAATCCTTAACCAAAGTGATTTGTGTGTGCCCGCCCGAAACCGTCAGGCAAAGAAACGGTAATGACGGAACAGCTTTATTCTCCTTTCTGTCCCGAATAAAATGAGCCAGAATATGAGCCTGCAAATGGTCAACCTCTATTAAAGGGATGTGCAATCCAAGTGCAAAAGCTTTGGCAAAGGAAGTCCCTACGAGCAAAGAGCCCAGAAGTCCGGGGCCTCTTGTGAATGCAACGGCATTAAGTTGTTTCTTGTCTATCCCGGCAGTTTTTAAGGCTGCATCAACAACCGGAATGATATTTTGCTGATGTGCTCTTGAAGCAAGTTCCGGCACAACACCTCCGTAACGTTTATGTACATCCTGATTGGCAATAATATTGGCAAGAATCTTGTTATCTTGAAGGATTGCTGCTGAGGTGTCGTCACACGATGATTCAATGCTTAATATATATGTTTTCATATCGGGATGTATGTATAATATTGGTGCTTAGTTTTCCACATTCGTTTGTTGGTAAATTATTCTGTAATTTTGCATTATTAATACTTTGAGATATACTTTTATCAGTTTGCAATTATCTTTTGGGAGGACAAAATTATCAAAAAAAGGATACTTAAATCGGGAGTTTATTTTTTTACAGGATTAATTACTGTTATTGTCCTGATTTTCTTTCTTTTGCAAAGTTCAATATCCCAGACGCTTCTTGCCAGAATAGCCACCTCGTACTACTCCGAAAAGTTTAATACATACATTTCTATTGATAAGATCAACATATCATTTTTTAATAATATACAACTGAATAATCTTCTGATTAAAGATTTACACGGTGATACCTTGATTTGCAGTGGAGAGCTTGATATCCGGTTAGACCGTTTTAATACTAAAAAACGAATTGTACATTTAAAGAAAATAGATACCGAAGGGGCAGATATAAGAATACGAAAGTATAAAGATGAAAAATTCTTCAATTTTCAGTTTCTTTTTGGATACAATACAACCGAAAAGGACACAACGGAAAAACAATCCTCCCCGAAGGCCTGGGACATAGGCCTGGGAAAACTGGAGATTGTGGAATCAAGATTTATTTATGATAATGAAAATGAACCTGAGGAAAAGAGCAAGGTGGATTTTGCACATATTGATATATCGGGTTTAAATTTGAATGTTGATAATATTGTAATAATGAATGACTCGTTATCGGCAATTATTAATGATTTGTCACTGTATGAGAAAAGCGGCTTCACGGTTAACAGCCTTTCAGGGGATATAAAGGTCGGCTCCTTCGGAATCATTGCCAAAGAGCTGAAAGTAAGAACTCCTGAAAATGATATTGATGCCGACCTGCAATTTTCAGCTAACGGTTTTGACGATTTTAGTGATTTTATTGAAAAAGTAAAGATTGATGCCGATTTCAGACCGTCAATAATAAACCTTAGTGAGGTGGGTTATTTTGCTCCCGTGATGTACTCAATGGATAACAGGATCAAAGTTATGGGCAAGATAAAGGGATATGTGAATAACTTTAAAGCTAAACAGTTTAAATTTGCCGTTGGTGACAACACTCAGTTTCGTGGCAACATTCAAATGAGCGGCCTCCCTGACATTTATGAAACTTTTATACATATTTCGGCTTCAAGTTTTATTACTTCTTCCGATGATATTTCAAACTTTAAACTGCCTACGGAGGATCCGGATATTGTTGTGCCTGAGTTTCTGCAAAAGTTAGGAACGGTTAATATTACGGGAAAGTTTACGGGTTTTATCAGTGATTTTGTTTCCGATGCAGAGTTCAGAACGGAAATAGGAGACATAACTACAAATCTTGCTCTTGTAAATAAGGATGATAATAACCTGAGCTATGCCGGTTCTCTCGGCACACATAATTTTGATGCCGGTATATTATTCGGTATAAATAGATTGGGTAAAATTGACGGCTCGGCAGACATAATAGGGGAGGGAGCAACTGCCGATATTATGAAAGTAAACCTTAAGGGAGAGATAGATTCACTTGAGTTTAACGATTATGTTTATCAAAATATTGACATCAAAGGAGATATTGCCAACAACAGGTTTAACGGGAATGTAAGTGTTGACGACAAGAATCTAAACCTTGTATTTAACGGTGCCGTTAACAACAGCCTGGCAATACCTCATTTCGACTTCAGTGCGGTAGTGAGAGATGCAATGCTTTACAGGCTTAACCTTTCCGACCGCGATTCTTTGATGAGGTTATCCAGTAATCTTGACTTTGATTTTTGGGGTAGCAAGATTGACCAGATGCAGGGCATTATCAAAATAGACAGTACTCGTTACTATGAAAAGGGAGAGAAGTATAAAATGGATGATTTTACACTTTCATTTACAAGAGATTCATCGGATTATGCAATGATACGCCTCTTCTCGGATATCGCCGATGCTTCCGTGGAGGGGGCTTTCCTTTTTGAAGATCTGGATGAGTCGGTTAGTAATTTATTCAACGGCTATCTTAACTCTCTATTTGCCCGCTCCGGTATCAGTGCAGACAGCCTGGCTACTCAGGATTTCGTTTTTGACATTACCGTTAAAAACTCCACTCCGGTAACGAAATTATTTGCCCCTGATTATGAAATAGCACCTCACACAACACTGATCGGAGGTTATAACTCGATGACGGGAAATCTGTTTGTTGAAGGTCATTCGCCTAACCTTTCAATCTTTGGAAATAGATTGGAAAACTGGGATTTTGATTTCTTTCTTAGTGACGAGTATATAAATATGACGACAGGGTGCGGCAGGTTTTACTTTACCGACAGCCTTTTTATGGACAGTCTGGTTTTTAGTTCAAAAGCAAGGAACGACTCTCTCATTTACTCCCTTAAATGGGATAACAGGGATGGATACCACACGGGTTATGCCGATATTGGCGGTGTAATGAAGTTTAACTCAACCAAAGAGTACTCCATAAGTTTTAATAAATCGGAAATTATGATAAGCGATACTCTTTGGCATATTTATCCTGATAATTTTATTAAAATAGACTCAAACTATCTGTCTTTCAGTGATTTTTCATTTAGATCAGGTTCCCAGGGACTCTATATCAACGGGGAAATATCCGAAAATCCAATGGATAGCCTGTCGGTGAAATTTGATAACTTTAATCTTGCAACTGTTGAATTTGCTCTGAAAAATAGCGGTATTGACGTTTCCGGTGTTGTGAATGGTGAATTTCAAATATCCAATATTTATCACTTTGCAACTTTTCTTTCGGATATAAATGTTTCAAATTTGTATTATGAGGATGAAAAGCTGGGAGATTTCTATTTAAATACTACCTGGAATCCGCTTGACAAGACATTGAACATTCTTGGACAATTGGTTTATAAGGGAAACATTGGAGAGAAGAAAACATTTGAAATTACGGGTAGATATCTCCCTGAAAACGAAAACCGGAATTTTGATTTGGACATTGATCTGGATAATTTTAAGCTTAAAACCTTAGAGCCGTTTACCGAATCCTTCTCCTCAAAAATCGGCGGATTGGGTAAAGGCCACTTAAAACTTCTAGGTACAAAGGATGCGCCGGAACTAACAGGAGAACTTGACCTTATGCGGGTTTCGGTGCTCATTGATTATTTGAATGTGAGATACTTTTTTGCGGAAAAAGTTTTTTTCGACAAGGATAAGATATATTTTAACGATCTTGTCCTTAACGATTCTTTAAACAATAAAGCAACCGGTTACGGAGCAATCTATCACGATCACCTTAGCAATATTAATCTTGACCTGAATTTTGATATTAAAGAACTTGCCGTTCTGAACACTACACTTTCAAATAATGATATCTTTTACGGAAAGGGCTTTGCAACCGGAAAACTGAGAATTTCTGGACCAACCGACAATATTAATCTTAATATTGATGCAAAGACAGATAAGGGCACCATGGTTTATTTGCCGCTCAATACGGTCTCGGAGGTGGCTGATAATAATTTTGTGACTTTTGTCGGTGATAACAGCGATACGGTTGTCGTTCAAGAGGTGCGTGAATTTAATACAAAAGTCAAAGGATTTAGTATGGATTTAAAGCTTGCTCTTGATTACGATGCAAACCTTCAGTTGTTTTTACCTGCTCAAATGGGAAATCTCAGAGGAAGAGGAAACGGTACGATTCAGATGACGCTTAAACCTCCGGATAAGTTTACTATGGCAGGAAAATATATTATTGAACGGGGTTCTTTTTTCCTGACACTTCAAAATATCATTAACCGCGACTTTGAAATATTAAGAGGCAGCAGTATAGACTGGCAGGATAATCCCTATGATGCAAAGGTTGATATTTCGGCTGCTTACAAGGTTAAGACTCAGCTTGGAGAGTATGGCCCTCCTCAGGATTCGGCTACAAGAGTAGATGTGGATTGCATAATACATATGAGGGGGAAACTTATGAATCCCGATATTACATTTTCCATTGATTTTCCATATCTTAAAGAGACCGATAAGAGTTATATATTCTCCAGAATAGATACTACCGACCAGGCTATGATGAACCAGCAAGTTCTCTCTCTTCTTGTTATGAATAGTTTTTACTACTCTTCGGGATATACAGGCTCCCTTAGCTTTAACTCTATATCTTTGTTAACCAATCAACTGAATAACATTTTGTCAAGGATAAGTGATGATTTTGACATAGGTGTGAATTATAAACCCGGGGATGAAAATTTTGCGCAGGAGGTTGGCGTTGAGATGTCAACCCAACTTTTTGACAACAGAGTCTCCGTTAGCGGGAATGTCGGGGTCAGGGGGAAAAACGACACCAGGAATACAAATGATATTGTCGGCGAGGTTGATGTGGAAGTGAAACTGACCGACGACGGCCGCTGGCGGGCTTTTGCTTTTAACCGCGCCAACAATAACCTGCTCTATCAAAACTATTCGTTGTACACTCAGGGTATCGGGCTTTCTTATACTAAAGAGTTTTATAAGTTCAAAGATCTTTTTAAGCGAAGAACCAAGGAAGAAAGAGAGTTCGGGAAAAAAGTAAAAAAGAAAGAAAAAGAGAAGGAAGATCAAAACCCGGATGATAGCAAATGATTTTTTTATATTGCAAGAAATTTTAAAAAAAACAGCAACCATACTTTCTTTCGGTTTATCTTTGCCATAAAAATATACTTCGTTTAATACAGATAAATATTAAAGCTATGATTCAAAGGATACAAACGGTTTTTCTGATTCTGGTAATTATCGTTCAGATAGTGCTTTTTTTTACTCCTCTTGCAGTATTCATCTCGGATTTAAGCTATTACAAGCTGTTTCTGACTAATATGAAAAACATGACACCGGATAGCTCATTGGATATGAGTTTTTTAATTGCGTTGCCTCTTGCCATAATGAACTCGGTAATTATTATTATTGCCGGTATTACAATATTCAAATTTAAAAACAGGATTCTGCAAATACGTCTTAACAGATTCAACATTCTTCTGATTGCCATTCTGGTTGTCGGGATACTCTTCGGATATCCTCAATGGATGCTGAACCGGGCGGGCGCTGATGTCACTTATGAATATGGTGCCTATTTGCCCCTTATTTCGATTGTATTTCTTTTCATCGCAAACATTTATATCGGAAAAGATGAGAAACTGGTAAGGTCGGCTGACAGGCTCAGATAAAAATTGTCGCAACTCGCATATTATGAAAAGAATAGGGTTGATTTCCGACACACACACATACCTGCATCCCAAATTGTTTGATTCCCTGAAAGAATGTGACGAGATATGGCATGCAGGCGATATCGGGAATATTGAAACGGCAGATAAACTTGCCTCCTTTAAACCGTTAAGGGCTGTGTACGGCAATATTGACTCTTATCAGGTACGCGCTGTTCATCCCCGGTTTCAAATGTTTCAATGCGAGGATGTTAAAGTGTTAATGACACATATAGGAGGTTACCCGGGAAGATATGAGCCGGCTGTGCGCCGGTTGATTGAAAAGGAGAAACCCGGTCTCTTTATTTCGGGGCATTCTCATATCTTAAAAGTGATGTACGACAAGAAGCACCAATTGCTTCATATCAATCCGGGAGCTGCCGGAAAATCGGGACTCCACAAGGTTATTACTTTCGTCCGTTTTACAATTGACGGTAAGCAGATTAAAGATTTGGAAGTTGTCGAATTGTCACGTTAAATAATTTTGCTTACTGATTTTTCGTACTTTAATGTTTAAGGGTGAATTACAATAGATTACGGAATTAACGGTTTTGTAACAAATGGTATATCAGTATTATAAAGATTTCATTTTGTAAGTTCTTCTTTGTGTTTCCTTTGAGCCTTCGTGCCTTTGTGGCTATTTTTCAGCTGTTTTGCCACTAAGACTCAAAGACACTAAGATCCACAAAGGTATAAGAGTATAAATACAATGAACGCATACCCGATAATATGTAACATTAATATCTTTAATGCGAAACTTCAGTTACCAATAATTCTCAATACACCTGCCCGGGAGTGGGGATTTTTCCTTTAACGGTTTTATCGGCTACATTAAAAGCAATCTCTATTGTCATAAAAGTGCGAACGGCTTCAGTGTTGTGAATGCCGGGATTCCACCTAAGCAGTTTTACAACCCTGATAGCCTCTTCGGTACAACCTGCACCCAATGCCTTTTTCGTAACAATATTAGATATCCTTCCCGAAGGCTCAACAACAAATTGTAGTTTTACAACTCCTGAAACAGCTTGCTTAAAGGCAGCTTCCGGATATTTTAAGTTATTGGCAATAAAGGATGAGAAATTGTAATCCCTGCTTGAGAAAACCGGAGTCGGTGACCTGGTAACCTCTGAAAATGAGTATATTTTGTCGCTTTTGTCAACAGGTTCATATGGATAGTTTATCTTTGTGTATCCCCGTGCCTTGCACATTTTTTTGTATTTTTTTATGTTGAATTTTATTTCAAATGTGGTAACATAGTTTACAGGCTTACCGATTCTTGTTGCAGGATTCCATAATATTTTTCTGAATATTCGTATGGCCTCATTATCAATATCATTGCTGACAGACTGCGTTATTTTAAGATCCGACACGCTGCCGTCTTTATTAACAACAAATGAAAAGACAACCGTACCTTCGACTTTTTTCTTCAAAGCCGCATCCGGATAAACCATCTCTTCCTTAATGAATTCTTTGAGCATTCTCTTTCCACCCCATGGTGAAGGAGGTGTCAGATTCTGGGCAACTGCCGAACCCGCTACAATTAAAGGAATAACAACAAGTGTTATACAAATTATTTTAAGTTGAAAAAACAGAGATTTCATAACGTTACTTTTCATTACATCCCGTAAAATTAATAAATTTCTCATTGGAGGTATAATTATTGCTTATTTTTACGCTTTAAAATTAATATTTTAATATGATGGAGATAATCTATTTACTATCAGGTATCATTTTCGGCGGACTTATTATCTACTTTTTTATGAAAAGTAAGATTACCGCTAAAATGAGCGAGTTTAAATCGGAACTTGCATTACTTGAAAAACAAAAAGCAGAGGAAATTACCGAATTGGACAAGGAAAAGAGTATTCTCAATGCGAAATATTCCGGGTTACTGCAAAGTATGGAAAAACTTGAAACGGAATTGGTATCCGAGAGACGGAAAAGCGAGCAAATGGGCAATCGTGCCGCCAAAGCTGAAAATGACAATGACAATCTTCTGGAAAAGCTTGAGAACCAAAAGAAAGAGATGGAGGAATTGCAAAAAAAATTCACAACCGAATTTGAAAACATAGCAAACAAAATTCTGAAACAGAATTCTCAGGAATTTACTGTGGTTAATGAAAGAAAAATAGGAGACATCTTAAAACCGTTGAAAGAGAAAATTCAAAATTTTGAAAAAAAGGTTGAAGATACATATCAAAAGGGACTTAAGGATCAAACTGACTTGAAAGCGGAATTGAAAAAACTTTATGAGATTAATTATAAGATTAGCGAGGAAGCAAATAATCTGACCAGGGCACTTAAATCGGATACGAAAAAACAAGGAAACTGGGGCGAACTTGTCCTGTCAAGAGTGCTGGAACGCTCAGGGCTTGTTGAAGGTGTTGAATATGAAACACAAATCTCGACACGCAATGACGAAGGTAACATAATCAGGCCGGATGTTGTTGTTAAACTTCCTGATAACAAGCATATTATAATTGATTCAAAAGTTTCGCTGACAGCTTATGAAGAGTTTGTCAATACCGACGATGACCATAGCAGGGAAAAGTTCCTGAAGCAGCATATTAATTCCATCAAAAATCATGTTAAAGAGCTGAGTGACAAGAATTATCAGAATGCCGGCCTTTTTGACACACCTGATTTTGTGTTGCTCTTTATGCCCCTTGAGTCGGCTTTCAGTGCTGCTATTCAGGCCGACAACAACCTTTTCGGCTATGCCTGGGATAAAAAGATCGTTATTGTTAGTCCCACAACTTTATTGGCAACTTTGCGAACAATATCTTCCATCTGGAAACATGAAAAACAAACCCGGAACGCTATCGAGATTGCAAAACAAGGTGGCGCACTTTATGATAAGTTTTACGGGCTTGTGTCCGATATGGAAAAACTGGGAAATCAGTTAAATACCGTCGGGAAAACCTACGAAGATGCACGGGGCAAACTTTTTGAGGGGAAAGGTAATCTTATCGGCCACGTCGAAAAATTAAAGAAATTGGGGGCCAAAGCTACGAAGTCGCTGCCTGAAAAATATATTGATGATTCTGAAAATGACAATTGATAATTAATTGATAAAGACAAAATTTGTACAAATGAAGTTGCGATTGCTAATTTGGATTTTGATGCTGTCAATGCTTAGTGTCACAAAAAGTGTCACTGCAAAAAAACTGAGTAAGATAAATCTGTCACAACTGTATGATGAAAATAATTTTTCATTTTTCCAGGCTGTTATTTATCATAAATCCGACTCTCTGTCACAGGTTTATGTGAGTTTGAAGCCTGATGATTTCAGGTTTGTATCCAATAATGGCACTACCGTTATTAGTGCAAATATCGAGGTTCGTTATGAGTTGTACCAATCTTACGAATCGTCCGTAATTTTGGATTCTGCAACGGTAAAGGTAACCGATACGTCAAGCTATGGAAAAGGTCTGGAGATGATTGTTGATTTTGAGGTTAAAGCTTCTTTTCCGGGAAATTATGTTTTGAAAATTATCCTTGTTGATCTCAACACAAGAAGGGATAATGAGGTATTCCGGTTTTTTAATCTTGAAAAATCAGAAAAAAACAGCAGACAGAACTTCCTTGTTACCGACAGTGACGGCTATCCGGTTTTTAACAGTTTTATTCAACCCGGACAGTATTTCCACATTTTGTGTAATGATACATCCGTCCGAAAACTATTTATCAGGTATTACAATCAGTCTTTTCCTATTGCAAAAACACCTTTTGCAAACGTTAAGGATGTAACCTACAGGTTTAAACCCGACAGTATTATGCTAACCGAACTGATACATGGTTATTCTCCTTTGCTGGAGCTTCCAAATCGGGGAATTTATCATATTCAACCCGATTTGAAAAAACCCGATGGGCTGACACTATTTAGTTTTGACGAAGGCTTTCCCGAAATTACAACACCGGCGGCAGCCGTTGCACCTTTGAGATATCTGACTACATCCAAAGAGTATGACAAACTTTTATCCTATGCCGATTATAAGAGTGCCATTGACAGTTTCTGGCTTGAACGCGCATCTGATAACCCGGAACGTGCAAAGAATATGATAAAAAAATATTACTCGAGGGTACAAAATGCCAATCTTGTTTTTTCGTCATTCGTTGAAGGCTGGAAGACGGACAGAGGCCTGATTTATATCATTTATGGCCCGCCAACGGAAGTTTACAGAAAAGACGGCGAAGAAAAATGGATATACGGTAAAACGGGAAATCCCCTTTCAATGACATTTTATTTTTATAAAGTTGACAATCCCTTTACCGACAACGATTATTCCCTCAGCCGTTCCCCGTCATACAAAGAAAGCTGGTATATAGCCATTGAAAATTGGCGGAGGTGACGGGAGACTAAATTTCAAAATCCTAAATCCAGAATTCAAAATAATGACAAATGTTGAAATTTTATTGCGGAAATCAAAAAATATGTACTTTAGCTGTATGTATAGAAAATATTAATAATTTTGTATGTAATAAATATTTTTGGTTAGTCCTCAGCCTGGAAAACTAATACTTTCTACATTTTATATAATAAGTGGCCAAGCAGCTAAAACTTATAATGAGCCTCCTTTTGATTATGTTATTGTTGACGAAGCAAGTCAAGCATTATTGGCTATGTTTGGAGGGGCAAAACTATTAGGAAAGAAAAATATTTGGATTGGTGATACAAAACAATTACCACCGGTTGTAGCTCTTAGTGACGACAAAGTAAATCGCAAAAATTATGGTGTATTAGTTGATGGGCTTAAAGCCCTTTCCGTCAATGCTGCATTACCAGTATTCCAGTTAACAGAAACTCATCGGTTGACAGACAGAGCTTCTAATTATACAGGGATTTTTTATCAAAACCATTTAAAGTCAAGAGTTAAAAAGAATATTCGGCTTTCCTACCAAGATATGAATTATGAATTTGGAAATTTTTTTAATCCGAAAGGCGGACCAACACTAATAAAAACTAATATGAAAGTTGGAGATTATAAACCAGAAAACGCACTAAAGTTTTCAACAGAATTGGTAAAACATTTGTTGTCGATTAATGATAAAATTCATATTTCGGTGTTGACTTACTTTATTGAAACCACAAAAGCACTTCAGAAAAATATCTTTCAAACTGTGGGTTATCATAAAAATCTACTCATTGAAACTGTTTCAAGGGTTCAGGGTCTGACAACGGATGTGGCTATTTATGTTATCCCAAACTCAAGTTATCATCGTTCTTTAGAAAATAGACTTTTTAACGTAGCAACCAGTCGTTCAAAAAGACACACAATAATAATTGCAGATAAGAATGTATTAACTCGTTCACAGGTTGATAATGAAGTCAACCAGTATTTAAAAAAACTTGACAATGAATTTTCATTTTACGTGCCCTTCGAAACTAAATTAGCCAAAATATTTGCAAAAATCAAAAAAAGTACTTAATTTTGTACCGAATTAATAACATAAAAAGTAAATATAATGATTGCTGCAAATTTTACAGAGTTCAGGACGGAATTAAAAAAGTTTTTAGACAATGTTGAAAACAACTATGAAACTTTAATAATAAAAAGGAAATCCGGTAAAGGAACCGTTATGATTTCGTTGGAGGAATATAATTCTATTATGGAAACTGTTCATCTGTTGAGCTCCAGGGCAAATGCAGACCGGCTTTACGAGTCAATCAGGCAAATGAAAAACGGAGAAACCGTAAACCATGACCTAATCGAGGAATGATGAAAATTGTTTTTTCAAAAAACGCCTGGGAGGATTATGTTTCTTGGCAGAAGGATGACAAAAAAATACTTAAACGGATTAACCAATTGATTAAAGATATTCAACGCACACCTTTTCATGGAATTGGGAATCCCGAACCATTGAAATATGATCTGTCCGGATTTTGGTCGCGACGAATTGACAGAGAACACAGGCTTGTCTATCAGGTCATTGGCCGGGAGATTTTGATTTACAGTTGCAGATATCACTATTAGTATAAGTTTTTACCGAATCCTTGTACCCTGCAATCTTTTTTATAGGAAACCGTCTAAACAGAAGCCATATTATAAGGTAAATTGCTCACTCATTTTTTGTTTTTTCTGATTATTATTAGAAAGTAAACGACTACCAGAAAAATCAGAATAAGAAAAAACAGGGTTGAATATCTCCAGAATCCTGTTGGTTTTTCCAGACTCAGGAGTATAGTATAGTAAACTATGGATGAGAACATAAAAACCGTAAGCATATTAACTATTCGCAGCATTCTTACCGCTTTTATAAAAATATTTTTCTTCACTGTCTCGTTAAAATCGGTATTGCCGTAGTTAATCAGAATTTTAGGGATAAAAACGATTGTAAGGAAAAGGAAAAACCCGATTGCCGGGAGCATCCATATTGTGTTTCTGCTTCCGTAGCTGTCAGGCTCTCCCGTAATATTGAAATGTACCGGAATCGAATCCGGAAGTTTATTAAAAAAGAATGCCGGAAGAGCAACCAGCAATAACATTCCGGCTACTCCCAAGATTTCAAGCAGCCGGTCGGTTATGGATGTTTTTGATAACCCGTTGTTCATAAGATCCTTTCCGGGAGAAGAAAAGCGAGGTTATTTTTTTGCATTTTTTCTTCTCTCTTTTTCTTTAATTATAAGAGTAAGTTCACGTCCGGTTTGACCTGCAATTGATGTGTTCTCTTCTGTTCTCCGCAGTAAATACGGCAGCACCGACTTTACAGGTCCGTAAGGAACATATTTGGCAACATTGTAACCTTCGTGTGCGAGATTAAAGCTTATATGATCGCTCATACCGTAAAGTTGTGAGAACCAGCATCTCGGGTCATCTTTGGCAAGGCCGTGCTCCTCCATCAGGTCAACCATATATTGGGAGCTGAACTCATTATGAGTTCCGTTGAAAACGGTCAGTCCGTCAATGTGTTCAATACAAAATTTCAGTGCGGCATTATAATCTCTGTCGGTGCTCTCTTTGTCGGGCTGAATAGGATCTTTGTATCCCATTTCGGCTGCCCTTTCTCTCTCTTTCTCCATATATGCACCACGGACAAACTTAGCGCCAAGATAGTAGCCCTTTTTCTGAGCTTCTTCATACGCCTCCTTAAGTTTGTCCAGTCTGTCCCAGCGATACATCTGGTAAGTATTGAAAACGATTGCTTTTTTCTTGTTGTATTTGGCCATATTGTGATAAACAACCTCATCAATAAAATTCTGATACCAGGAATCTTCGGCATCAATAAGAATAGGAATGTCATGTTCGTAGGCCGATTTACACAAAATGCCCACCCTTTTCCTGAAATTATCAGCTTCTTCAGCCTCCTCCGATGTTAAATCCATACCTGCACTTACTTTTTCCAGAACATTGGCAGTTGTGAAAGCAGTAGGTTTAAAAACAGCAAACGGAATATTCGGTTCTTTGGCTGCGTTTTCAATCGTGCGGAGTGTTTCGTCAAGTGCATTTTGAATGCCTTCCGTTGTTTCCGTACCTTCCACCGAATAATCGAGGATTGCCTTAACGTTGAATTTGCCGAGTATTTCGACATTCTTTTTGCATTTGTCAATGGTTTCTCCACCTACAAAATGTGAATAAATCGTTGGTTTAACAGCCCAGTTAACAGGAATATGAAACTTCAAAGCAAGTTGTGAAAGCCGGCCTCCAATATTTACGAGGGTATTACTGGCAATTAACCGGAAGAGCAAATATGCCCTTTGCAAATCTTTATCCGATCTGCTCTTAAACGCTATTTCAGTATTGTCAAAGGTTATCATAAATATTTAAACTTAAAAATTAAACATTATATAAAACTCTATTGTTATTTAATTCACAGCGGCAAAGATGTAAAATTTTTTAAAACAAAAAAATATTTTTATTTTTTTCTTTAGTAACAAAAACGGCAAATGTATGAAATAATAATTATTTTTGTCGGGATGGAACAAACAATTATAAATTCGGCCGGATATCCTATTTTTATAGGGAATGATGTATTCAATACCATAAGGTCCTATTTGCTTCAGTATGAGTTTAAAGAGGATAAGGTTTTTATTTTGTGTGATGAAGGCTCAAGGAAGTATTGTCTTCCGGTATTGATGAGCAATGTGCAGCTTTTACAGAAGGTTACCGTTATGGAGATTCCTGCGGGAGAGGAAAATAAGAATATTGAGACCTGTAAAAAGATATGGGTTGAGCTTTCAAACAAAGGTGCCGACAGGAACTCCATACTGATAAATCTGGGAGGCGGAGTTATCTCGGATATAGGTGGTTTTACGGCTTCAACTTTCAAGCGGGGTATCCGCTATCTGAATATACCCACAACTCTGTTATCTATGGTTGATGCCTCTATTGGGGGAAAGGTGGGGATTGATCTTAATAATCTGAAAAACCAGGTTGGTTTATTTGCCAACCCGCAGGTTGTTTTCACAATACCCGAATTTCTCGATACTTTACCTAAAAGATTTATTTTATCAGGCTTTGCCGAAATTATAAAACATGCACTAATATATGATAAAAGTTACTGGCAGGAACTCACAAGCAAGTGTTTTGATGAAATTAAAGAGTGGAAGGAGATCATTGACTGGTCTGTAGAAGTTAAAAACTATTATATTACCGAAGACCCGATGGACACCGGATTCAGGAAAGTTTTGAATTTCGGACACACTGTGGGGCACGCCATTGAGACCTTTTCGTTATATTATGATGAAGAACCTTTGCTACATGGCGAAGCTGTTGCCATTGGTATAATTTGTGAATCATACATTTCATACAAAGTGGCCGGTTTGGCAAAGAGCCAACTCGAAGAGATTGCCTCATACATCACAAGATGCTTTGAGCCGTACAAGATTGAATCCGACAGTATTGACCTGCTGCTTGATTTTACAAAACACGACAAGAAAAAGCTGGGAAGCCAGATGAATTTAACACTGCTTACATCAATAGGTACAAGTCTTATTAATCAGGAATGTACTCTTGATCTGGTGCGTGAAAGTATTCAGTATTATCAAAATATTGTAAAATAGCGGATGTATATAGCTTATTAATTTTTTTTCAATACTTTTGCTATCAATTTAGATGAGTTAAAATGACAGTTGATATATTTATCCCTTGTTTTATTGATCAGATTTTCCCTGAAACGGGAATGAATATGGTCAAGGTTTTACGAAAGTTAGGCCTTGATATTCATTATAATGAAAATCAGACCTGTTGCGGACAGATGGCTTTCAATAGCGGTTACTGGGATGAGGCCAAGGAGATGGGTGAGAAATTTTTAAACGATTTTCCAAACGACAGGTACATTGTGGGACCTTCGGCTTCCTGTGTAGGGTTTGTAAAAAATTATTATCCCAAACTTTTTTTTAATACGGGTTTGCATAATGAATTTAAGCAAGTTCAGAAAAATATATATGAATTTACCGATTTTCTCGTCAATGTGATGAAGGTGACGGATATAGGAGCAACCTTTGAACACACTGTCACATATCACGACTCTTGTGCCGCATTGAGGGAATACGGATTAAAAAACGAACCGAGAGAATTGCTCAGGCATGTTAAAGGCCTTAAGCTGGTTGAGATGAAGGATACGGATGTTTGCTGTGGGTTTGGCGGGACATTTTCTGTAAAACATGAAGCCATTTCAACGGCGATGGGAGAACAAAAGGTGGAAAATGCTTTGGAAACGGGTGCCGAATATATTGTTTCAACGGACTCTTCCTGCCTGATGCATCAAAACGGAATAATCCAAAAGCGGAAGATGCCTTTAAAGGTGCTCCACGTAGCGGATGTATTGGCTTCGGGATGGGAACTTTGATTAAATTGTTAATATCATAAAAAGCCGGAATTCATTAAAATCAAGTACTATGAAAAGTCTGACTTACTATTTTATCTTGTCAATGTTATTATTTTCGGGCTTTACCTTAAATGCTCAAAATCCAAATGGTGGAGACCGTCCTAAAATAGGTGTTGTATTAAGTGGTGGCGGAGCAAAGGGTATCGCACATATAGGTATTCTTAAAGCAATGGAAGAAGAGGGGTTATATCCCGATTATATTGCAGGGACAAGTATGGGTAGTATTATCGGAGGCCTTTATGCCACAGGATACTCGGCAGACCAGCTCGACTCTATCGTGAGGATGATTGACTGGGACCTGGTTTTATCGAATAATATCCCGCTTAACTACATCTCTTTTCAGGAAAAAGAGTATTATAATCGCTTTCTTGTTGAATTTCCCATTAAAAAAGGAAAGCTTGTCCTTCCTTCCGGAATGATTGAAGGACAGGAGCTTAGTCAGGTGCTGACGCACTATACCTGGCCATCAATGAAATATGAATCGTTTGATGACTTTCCCATTCCTTTCCGTTGCGTGGCAACCGATGTCAGTACCGGAAATCCAATAATTTTTAAAGATGGTTCGCTTTCCGAAGCTTTGAGAGCAAGTATGTCAATCCCTACTGCATTTACAGCGGCTGACCTTGATACTACTCTTGCAGTGGACGGTGGTGTGGTTAATAACTTCCCCGTTGAAGAACTGTTTAAAATGGGAGCAGATATTGTTATCGGGGTTAATGTTTCGGACGAAGGGCTTATAAATGCCAAAGAACTGGGCACAATGACCGGAATACTTATGCAAATAGCTATGACTCCAAGCCTTAAAAGAATGCAGGAGCAAATTGCCATGTGTGATATTTATATTAAACCAAATCTCAAGAATTACGGAACCGCCAGCTTTAGCAGCTACAATGAAATACTGAAACTGGGTTATGAAACGGGAGAGAAGTACAGAGGAGAATTCAGAAAACTTGCTCAACAACTTGGAGATACTGAAAATAAAAAAATCGGATCTTCGTTTAAAGTGAAACCTATTATTATTTCTAAAATTGAATTGCAGGGTAACAGTCTTATTGATGACAGATTGATACTCGGGAAACTTGACATTAATGTCGGAGATACTGTTTCGCGTGCGAAAATTGAAGACGGCATTAATAAAATATACGGTATAAATTCTTTTAAAAAGGTGTTGTATCAAATTGAAAAAGTTCCATTTGAAGACCGTTTTATACTTTATGTAAAGATGGAAGAAAAACAACCGGTAACTTTAAAAGCATCAGTACACTATGATAATCTTTTTTCGGCCGGTATTGTACTTAATCTGACAGTACGTGAACTTCTCGGAAGGTCGTCAAGATTTATTGTAGAAGGTGATATTTCGAAAAATCCGAAAGCAAGGATTAGCTATTTAAAGTATCTTGGTGGCAGGGAACGATTTGCAGGTATAACAGGTTATAGCTTTTTTGCCGAAGAGATTCCTTCTTACTCAGATGGTAAAGTTGAGGATATACAGATTTCAAAACAACATATTTTCTCGGCAGGATTTCTGACAACGCAATCTTTAAAACAAAGCATTTATGCAGGCCTTGCTTATGAAATGAATATTGAAAAGCTGAAATTTGATAATGTTTTACCTCCCCAATTAAAAAATGCCACGTTTGATTATTTTAAAGCAAAACTGATCTATACCAATAACACCACTGATAATCGTAACTACCCCACAAAAGGAAGGGAAATACTTTTCCTCGGAGACCTGTATATGCATAATAAATACTATATCACTTTCAATAACCCAACGGATTCGTTATTCGGATTTTCTGAAAAAGAACTTGATGAATATTTTACAAAACCAATGACTCCTGATCTTTATGGAATAGCACAGCTAAAATATTACGAGTTTATTCATTTTTCCGATAAATTCCAGCTTATACCTTCTGCATCCGTCGGCGTTACCATTTCAACGATGGATGACGGTATTTTCGACGGATTCAGGATTGGTGGTATGCAACTGGTTAAGATTGAAGATGTGAGGTTTATGGGTCTCAATTTCGATGAAGTCTCTGACAAAAACTATGCATTGGTCGGGCTGTATCTGCAAAATGTTTTGTTTAGAAATTTGTATTTGAAATACGGCGCAAACTTTTTAGCTCATTATGACTATGTTCCCATAGATAATCTTAGCCAGTTTAATTTTGAGGATATGATGAATAATTACTCTGTTTTAGGGTATGGTTTGAAGATGACATATAAGAGTCCTCTCGGGCCTATAAGTTTGGGAATATCGAGAAATACAAATGATTCGGTGTGGAGGTCATATTTTGCCGTAGGGTTTTCTTTTAATTACAAAGATTAAGAATGAGAGAACAATACATATTAAAAATTGCCAAAGAGATAAATGTTGAAAACTGGCAGGTGCAAAATACCGTTGACCTGCTGAATGACGGAGCAACCGTTCCCTTTGTTGCCCGCTACAGGAAAGAGGCGACCGGAAGTCTTGACGAGCTGCAAATAATGAAGATCCGCGACAGGATAGAGCAACTGAAAGAGCTGGACAACCGCCGCGAAACAATCCTGAATACGATTGAAGAACAGGAAAAACTCACTCCCGAACTGGAAAAGCTAATAAGGAAAGCGGAAACAATGTCCGAACTCGAAGATCTCTATCTTCCATACAAACCAAAACGAAAGACAAGGGCTACAATAGCAAAATCCAAAGGTCTTGAACCCCTTGCCAAAATCGTTATGTCGCAAAAGTATGATGATATTGAATCGCAGGCCCGAAGGTTTATTGATGATGAAAAAGGTGTTGACTCGGTAGAGGATGCTCTTGCAGGTGCCCGCGACATAATTGCCGAATGGGTAAACGAAAATAACAGTACGCGTTCAAAGATCAGAAGGCTTTTTATGAAAAAAGCCGTTATAGAATCGAAAGTGGCAAAAGATAAGGAGGATGAAGGTAAAAAGTATGAGAATTATTTTGAGTGGAAAGAGCTTTTAATGAGGTCTCCCTCGCATCGGATCCTGGCAATGTTCAGAGGCGAAAAGGAGGGATATCTGAAGCTTAAGATAGGCCCGCCTGCCGACCTGGCTCTGGATATTCTCGAACGGCAGTTTATACGGGCTGACAATGATTCGGCTGATCATATATATGATGCACTGACCGATAGTTATAAAAGATTGCTTCATCCTTCAATGGAAACGGAGATAAGAGCTTTGGTTAAGGAGAAGGCAGACGAGTATGCTATAAATGTGTTTGCCGACAATGTGCGGCAACTGCTTATGGCTGCTCCTCTTGGTGAAAAAAGGGTTTTGGCGATTGACCCGGGATTCCGTACGGGTTGCAAGGTCGTTTGTCTTGATAAGCAGGGAAAACTATTGCATAATGAAACCATATATCCTCATCCTCCTCAGAATGAGGTGAAAAAAGCCATTAATAAAATACACCAGCTTGTTAATACCTATCATATTGAAGCTATTGCTATTGGCAACGGAACAGCAGGACGCGAAACGGAAAATATGATCCGTAGAATGCGTTTTGAAAAAGATATTATTGCAGTAATGGTAAACGAGAGCGGAGCCTCCGTTTATTCGGCATCACCGGTTGCACGCGAAGAATTTCCCGAATATGATGTAACGGTCAGAGGTGCCGTGTCAATCGGCAGGCGATTGATGGACCCGCTTGCCGAACTGGTTAAAATTGACCCCAAATCAATCGGTGTGGGGCAATATCAGCACGACGTTAATCAGAATGCCCTTGCCAAAAGCCTTGACGATACGGTTATGAGCTGCGTAAATTCCGTTGGTGTACAGGTGAATACGGCAAGTAAAGAGTTGCTGAAATATGTCTCCGGCATCGGACCCGCACTTGCAAAAAATATTGTTGATTACAGAAATAAAAACGGTGCTTTCAACTCAAGGGAAGATTTGAAGAAAGTGCCGCGCCTCGGAGGCAAAGCCTTTGAGCAAGCTGCCGGTTTCCTCAGGATCAGAAATTCAAAAAATCCTCTCGATCAGAGTGCCGTGCATCCCGAAAGCTATCACGTGGTTATGAAAATGGCGAAAAATATCGGTTGCAGTATCGAAGATTTGATAAATAATGAGGAGCTAAGAAAAAAGATCAATCCGCAGGACTTTGTGACGGAAAAAACCGGTCTGCCCACAATAAAGGATATTATGGAAGAGCTGGCAAAACCCGGAAGAGATCCGCGTGAAAAATTCGGCTTCTTTGAATTTGAAAAGGGAATACAATCAATAAACGATTTGAAAAAAGGAATGATCCTGCCCGGGATAGTTACCAACATTACCGCTTTCGGTGCTTTTGTGGATATCGGTGTTCATCAGGACGGGCTTGTGCATATAAGCAAAATGGCCCATAAATTTATTAGCGATCCTGCCGAAATTGTTAAACTTAACCAAAAGGTGAAAGTAATGGTTGCCGACATTGATGTTATCAGGAAAAGAATTCAACTTTCCATGAAGGATGTAAAGGAGAGTTAAGTCCGGGTGTCTTCCGAAAGCAGGAATGATTCATTATAATTAAATATCAACCATTTTTTTCAGAAAATCATCCTTCCGCCGCCGTGAAACATCCACTTCGGAGCCGTCGGCCATAACTATTGTACCGCCGTCTCCTTTTATATAGCGGTCAACGAATTTTATGTTTACAAGATGCGATTGGTGTACCCTGACAAAATCCAGACCCGACAGAGTGTCTTCATATTCCTTTAAAGTCTTTGTAACCAGTATCTTTTCGCCGGAGTTCAAATAGAAATTCGTATAATTATTATCGGCTTCACACCTTAAAATATCCTTAATATTTATGAATCTGAAACCCTCAAATGTGGGAAGTGTAATACGCTCGAATCCGTTTTTGTTACGTAACAGGGTTTGGATTTTATGTGTGATGGTATCTACATCATTTCCGGATTCGTTAATTTTATTTACTGCCTCAATAAGTTGCCGGGGATCAACAGGTTTTAGTATATAGTCAAGTGCACTGAATTTGATGGCTTTCAGGGCAAACTCATCATGTGCAGTAACAAATATCACCTGATATTTGATGTTTCCGGTTTTTTCAAGAATATTAAATCCTGTTCCGTCGGGCATTTGTATATCAAGAAAAATGACATCCGGTTTTTTATTTTTGATCAACCTTATTCCTGCCGAAACATTCTCAGCCTGTCCGGCAACCGAAACATTATCGCAGAAGTTGTTCAGAATGTTATTAATGGCATTCCTGCTTTCCTGTTCATCATCTATAATAATTGCACGTATCATTGTTTTTTTTACAAAGATAATAAATTTTATCAGTGAAAAGATTTTATTAACAACAAGTTCAAAATGTTAAACATCGTATCAACCGTATTGCCTATTCTTCCTCATAAGGAATTTTAATGACGACCTCTGTTCCGGCAGCGTTACCGTTACTATCTTTCAGGTCGGTTATCACAAAACTCACCTTCAATCCTTTTAACCGGCTTAACGTGTCAAGTCGTTCTTTTGTAACCTGTATTCCCAGCGAGCGATGCTCCTTGTTTTTTGTGTTGTTCAGCTTTCCGGCTTTTTCACGTCCCACACCATTATCTTTTACAAAACATCTGATAAATTTGTCATCCTTTCGGAATTCAATTTCCAGCAATCCCTTTTCTTTTTTGTTTCTCAATCCGTGTTTAATGGAATTTTCCACAAACGGCTGTATAAGCATCGGGGGAATATATACCGAATCAACAGGCAAGTCAGGTTCAACGGTGATCTTGTAATCGAACTTTTGCTTAAAGCGTATCCTTTCGAGTTCGATATATAATTTCAGTGTCTCTATTTCCTCCGAAAGAACAATAAACGGTTTACGGGAATTTTCCAGAATATTGCGCATCAGTTGTGCAAATTTCGATAGATAGGTCATAGCGGTAAAACTGTCATTTCCCGAGATGTAGCTTTGAATGGAGTTCATAGAGTTAAAGATGAAATGCGGGTTCATTTGCGAGCGGAGAAGTCGTTGTTCGGTTTCGAGGTTTTTCTTTTCCAGTTCGATACGGTAATGTTTTTGCTTTAATCTGAACCTGCTGAAAATCAGTATGGATATAAGGCCTGCAAGTATTATAAAAGCAAGAAGGAAATAGAGTTGAACCGACTGTTTTTTAATCTTTAACAGATGTATTTCCTTGTCGCGTGCCAGTATTTCAATTTCTTTTTCCTTACGTTCCGTTTCATATTTCACTTGCATTTCGGAAAGTTTGTTTGTCATATCTTTTCTGAAAGTCGAATCTTTCAGTGACAGCATCTTCTTTTGTGTTAAATATGCATTTTTGTAGTCATTTTTTAAAACATAGTATCCCGCTAGGTTTTAATAAATTTCCGGCAAAATTTGTTTTTGCCCCGTTTTGCCTGCTGCTTCCAAACTTTTTTTGATAAATGGAAAGGCCTTGTCAGGTTTTTTCTCTTTTATATATAAACCTGCAATGTTATTGGCCGCCGCCGTTATTTTACCTTTGTCCCCTACGGTTTTGAACAATTCAATAGCCTGAAAATAGCAATTTAAAGCCTGTTTGTCGTCATTTAGTTTTTTGTAAACGACTCCGAGATTATTCAAAGTTTCTGCAATTTGCCTTTTGTTCCCGAGCTTTTTTCTGATAGTCAGCGCATTCCGGTAATACTTCCCGGCTTTTTGATTTTTGTCCATCTTTTCATAAACCGTTCCCATATTATGCAGGGATGTTGCAATACCTGTGGAATCCGAATACTTCTCTCTGATATTTAGGGCTTTATTATGATATTCAATGGCCTTATCATAATTTCCGAGCATATTGTATAAAGAGCCGATATTGTTATATGATGCCGCAAAACTTTTATCGGAATTTAGTCTTCCTTTCTCCAGCAATCTGTTTTTAGCCTCAAGAGATTTCAGATTAAACTCCAGCGCCTTTTCAGGAATGCCTGCATAATAGTAATCATAACCCAGGTTTAAATACACCGTTGCAAACTGTTTGTCGTCATTGATTTTTTGTGCCGTCTCCAAAGCCTGTAAATCATATTCCAAAGCTTTATTGTTATCCCCAAGATAGGCATATCCCGTTGCAATTTGCATTAAAGCCGTTAACTTTTCTTTTATCTGACCGGTCTCTCCGGCAACTGATAATGCTTCCGTTGCATACTTTATTCTTTTTTCAGGATTGTTTTTTGCATCTGTTTTTGCCAGCCTGTTGTAAATGGCGGCTTTTTCGTATGTTTTAGCTGTGTTAAGTTTCCGTAAAAGAGAGTCTGTTTCACCGGTTTGTGAGTTCATATGAAAAGAAAACAGCAATACGAAAAACAGTGTAAATGATATTTTTTTATGCATAGAAATAATTGATGTAACAAAGATACAAATTTTTTTAATATGTTACCGGTTTCTTTCGCTGTTACCAAATCCTATTTCATATTAACCAAATCCTTTCTCATATCCGCCTAATTCTATTTGCCGCTTTTTTTATAATTCATTTGTGTGGACTTTTACAAATTAATTCTAAAATCATTATACTATGAAAACACATTTTCCCCTCACTTTCGCAATAATGTTTTTTGTTTTTACACAGATGATTGTTGCACAAAACCAGGAAATCCGTTTGATCAAAAAGGATGCCCTGCAAAAGAACACTCCTGCCAAAACAGTCAGGAAACCCAATTCTACCAAAGCGACTCACCAATGGACGGGCACGGTAAGTTCGGACTGGAACACGGCGGGCAACTGGAGCCCGGCAAGCGTTCCCACTTCGTCCGATTATGTTACAATTCCGTCCGGGACACCGCATTCCCCGGTAATCGGCAGTGGCGTAACGGCTTACTGCGACGGGGTGTATTTATACTCAGGCGCAAACCTTGACCAAAATGCGGGCAGTTGGTTTTATTGTTATGGCGTATTTGATGCCGGTTTCGGGCAGTTTACCATGAACGGCTCATCCTATCTTTATTTCCGTGGTAACTACGATGAACTTTGGTACGACGATAACCAAAACGATACCTACACCTATGTACGGGTGGAAAAGGGATCTTCCACGGCAAAAATGACCATGCAGAACGATATGACCTGCAGCGGCACCTTTCAAAT
>Ga0256841_1001121_pt1 | contig 24400 bp, 27 predicted proteins | sample 356308metaG_FD_185971 | JGI IMG/M metagenome (GOLD analysis project Ga0256841, IMG submission 185971) | Hydrothermal vent microbial communities from Mid Atlantic Ridge, Atlantic Ocean - 356-308 | ecosystem: Environmental > Aquatic > Marine > Hydrothermal vents | place: Atlantic Ocean: Mid...
GTCAATTGATTAGCTACCGCTATCGCAGCCTCGGTGCCCTGTGCCGTGTTCATTGCCGTGCGTAAACGGCTCATAAAGGCTTGATCATTTTGCAAGTCACGCTCTTGTATGCCAAGACTCTTCAAGGCGTTTAAAGCAGTATCTCGTGTGCTTTGGTAGATATTTTTATACTCCGAAGCAAAATCCATATTGCCGCCTTGAGCCTGGCGAAGATACTGATCATACCCCTTGAAAATACGGTTGAATTGTTGATCGATGTTCGCAGCAGTGTATGCGATAGCTTGCCCTTTCTCAAGTTGCCTCTTCATCTGTTGTGTCATATTAAGAAATTGGTTTTTCATATTCTCCGGCAGCTGCCCGATGTTTTGCACCATCATTCGCAGACCCATTACCTTGCGTTGCCACTCCTGAACCTGCTGGTAGTATTGTTGTAATTGCGTTGCATACTGTTGCAGCTGCTTGGTATAGCTTGCTGCACGGTCTCCGATGTCCGCCGCCCATTGTGCATCTTGGGTAAGCTCTAACGCTCCACCAAAGCCTCCAACACTACCTGCGTTTGCCGAAGTTGAGATAAGCATTGCTGCCGCCGCTGCCGAAAGTCCGAGTTTTTTGATTGTAGTTTTCATCGTTTTATTCTCCTTTTTCGTGATGAATTAAAGCTCCAGTGCCGGGGCTAAACTCTCTGCCATCTGTCGGATAGCCTGAAGCTTCATCTCTGCACGATCAAGTGCGATTAAAAGTGCATCCGAACTATTGACTGGTTTTGGTTGAGTTCGAATGAGGTGATGCGCCAATTTTGCGCGGAATGGATCCAACTCCAAATCATTGTCAATCATTTCTTGAGCCTGAACCTCCGTTAACTGAAAAATGGATCGGAAAGCGTCTATCTCTCCGTGTAGCCACTTCAATACCTCATTTGCTTTGATCGGTTTCATTTAATGTCTCCTTATTGATGTTTAAGATAAGAGTTCCTTTTTGGTACAACTCAAATAAAGATGCCCATATCTCTTTCGCCCGGACACCTTGGAACTCTTCGCCATTACGAAGATTGTATAGCCTTCCGCTGCTTGTGACGGATATGGAAATAGGTGTGCCGGTATGCTTATCTCTGCTCTCTATGACGAGTTTGTTAATGTACTTAGCCCGAATATGCGAAACGAACTCATCAAAATTTTGGAGAGAGACTATAGAGAGAGGTTCTTTCTCTTTCTCTATCTCTATATCTATCTCTTTCTCTAGCGTCACTTTTTCGTCACTCTCTGTCACACTGTCGTCACAATGTGACGATAGAAGTTTTTTTGAGGCATTTTTTTGGGATCTTAGTTTTCTCATTCTTTGAGCGGAAGCCCCCTCTGAACCGATATTTTCAGCTGCATACGGCAGATAAAATTTACCTTGCTCCATTACTTCAAGCATTCCGTGATTGGCTGCGTATTCGAGCACAAACCTAATTGTTTTTGGATCTTCCCGGATCTCAAGGGCGATCTCCTCTTCAATGGTCTCAAAGATGCCTCGATAGATGATGATCCCGCTTGTCGGAATGCTATAAGTAAGGATCTTGATGTAAGCCAAAACATATGTATCCCCACCAGCTATGCTTTGCAGTTTTCGTATCCGTAAATCATCGAAAAAGTCTCGTTTGAACTTGAGCCAGTAGTAGCGTTTCTCTTTTGCCATTATTCTGCCTCATCAGTTTTAGCTTTACTCACATTCTTGGATAGCCAAGCCTCTATCCACTCTTTACGGTACACAACATTTCTTCCCAGTTTTGCGTAAGTAATCTCTTTGTTTTTCCGTAATTTATTCTGAAACTGAATACTTAGTTTAGGAAAACCATAAGCTCCAGCAGCCAATTCTTTGGGAGAAACCCAAATATCTTCCATAAACTACCCCTTTAGTATTATATGTTCTATGATGGTATTATATATTATATTGAAGTATATGTCAATACTTTGGTATAATATTTTATATTTTTTATTATATTTGCCACCAAAGGACATTAGTTGAAGACAGAAGATATATATATGGAGCTATTTGGATTTTCACGCCCTACATATTATAAATGGAAGAGAGAGAAGGTTAAAGTTATACAATTATTAGAAAAATACTTTACAAGTGAAGATTTAGAAGAATTCCTTGAAACTGGTAGCATAAGAAGATTTGAAGCAGATAAATATAAGAGTTTTGCCGATCCGATTTTATTAGATCACGCCTACTATTCTCTTAAGCTGAAACTCAAAGAGCTTTTTGGCGGCACGATGCTTGGACCAAATAAGCTTTACACCAAAGGCGCAAAAGATATACTCATTGATGTATTGAAGAAAATTTCTCCTAAAGACACTTCTTTTACCATTGAAAACGCCAAAGAGAGATTGCTTGATAGGATTAGCGAAGAAGAACTAAAGTGGCTTGCGCTTAAAAACCCGGCTAAAAGAGAACTGCTTAGCCATTATATAAAAGAGAATTTTTCAAATGCTGAGATCCTTGCGATGGTACAAAAAAAAGATGATGTGGTCGAGTTTTTGAAAAAAATATAATTGCATTATTTTTTTTCTAAAATAATAACGCTTTCACGTAATCTGTTTACATCGGGGCTATACTTAGTTTTTCTTTTTCTTATTTCACGTAATACACCTATTTCTTTTAAATTCCATCCATGCCTAGTTGCTATATCTGCCAAAATTAAATCCACCGGTATTTCTTCATTTGCATATGCAGAATTGGAAACCACCATCCATAAATGAGCATGCCTATTAGCTTTTTGTGCTAATTGATAAAAAATATTTTTCATATCTTCAAAATAAGCTAAAACCATTTGTGGTATTCGAGAATGCATCAATAAGTCTTTCTTGGATTCCAATCTTTGGTAAACATCTTTTAAGATTAAACTATCTATATAGTCACTCTTTGGAGCTTTCCATTTTGCCTGGATATGTGAGCGTACAGTTTTCAATCTTAATTTGTATAGTTCTTCCTGAGAAGAAATAAACTTGCCAACGAATAACTCAGGTCTGTATATATCGGTATAGTCAAAAGTGTTTAAATATGGAGGAGATGTAATAATTAGATCGAAATTTGAATCTTGTTTTTTTAAAATTGACCTTGAATCTGCATTATATATTTTAGGATGGCGTTTTATTGTTGTGTGTTCTATATCTTCTTTTATTTTTTTATAATGCTTTTCAAATTCTAATAGAAAATCATTTTTAGAAAACTTTAGATCTTTCCAAGTACTTTTATATCGCAAACATTTGCCATCCTTCTTTGCATTAGATACATCCATAATTGAGTTTATAAGTGCAAGTCGCAACATTTTGGAAGCATTTGAGTTATTGTTTTCCAAGTAGCTATACCCTCCATAAAAAGAGCGTAATATGTCAAGGTTGAAAAGCCATTTATCTTTTCCTGACAACTCTGTAAAAGTCGAATACTTTTCCAGATGACTATATCTTCTACCTAATACAGCATTTTCATATGTTTCTTCAAAGAGGATAGAAAGTACTTTGGGGTTTGTATTAAGTGTTTTAGTTTTGGCAACAAATGTAGTAAAGGGATTAACTTCTATACCAACCGAAGGAATATTCTGTTCTGCAGCTGTTAAAGTAACTGTGCCACTACCATTAAAAGGATCTAATATTATATGCTTTGGAGTAAGTTCTCTACTTTCTATTGCAGTTCTTACTAAATTTGGAGAAAAGCCCTCCTTATAGTAGTACCAACGATGCCTTGCAAAATAATCCGACTCTACAAAGTTTGAGGCTCCTTGATCTTTGAGCTCAAAATTATGATTTATATATTTAGCAGTCATCGGTTACTCACAAACTGGCTCTGCAAACATTCTGAGTGGCTTTTCTATGTTTGGATGAGTTTCCCAGTATTTTTTCTTATCTTTTATATCTAGTTCTTTATTTTTATAATATAGACCATCTGCACGATTTATACTGTTTTTTATTTCTACAGATATATTTCTTCTACGACAATCTATTACCACCAAATAGCCTTTTGTTATAATATCTGGGCTATCAGAATTATCAAGATCAATATATTCTTTTATCTGTTTCATACCTTTATTTGCACTACTATTTGAATAACTAACCCCGATTGTGTTATCTTCTTTGACAGATCGTCCCATCCATTTTACTTCAATTAGCGCGGCACGATTGGCTTCTTTCCAAAAAACTCTTATATCTACAGGTTTACTTGCATTTAAATTATATTCACGAACAACATTTACACCACGAATTCTACTAGATAAAAACTCTTTCAATGACTTTTGCATACATTCTTCAGGTTTATTTTTTAAATATATTCTTTTGTCATCAAACCAGCATTGCTTAAAAAGTTCACACGATGTATATCTTACTTTGTTTTTTTGATAATCAAGCAGCGCCTCTTGCAAATCATGATACTGTAGTGCATATATACTTGGACAACTGAAACTATTTTGAACATTAACCTCATTCCCATTTATTAAAAAATATTCATTCTTAGCAGAGCCGTCATATATATAAGCTATAAAATTATTACTAGTCGTAAGTAGATCACCAATTTGTATATTACTCCAAATTATAGGCAGATCAGATTCATTATCAAACAATTCAAAAACTAAAGTATCATAACTATGATTTAATATTGAGGGATCATAGTATTTGACTCCATCTGATTCATTAAGCAAATTTCTCTGTTCATCAAAATCTCTATATACGACTATTCTTCCACTAAAATGAGTTGGTTCAATATTTCTATATATGTCCTTAACAAACTCTGATATACGCTTAGCACTATTGACGTATTCAACTTCTCCTGTCCGCTTCATAATCTCAATAAGATAATGTTGTATAGATTGAGATAAATGTTCTTCCGTCATTCTAATTCTCCATATGAACTTGCTTTAAGAGATAATCTACCCAGGAAACGGCAGGCAGTAGCAATTCATCTGATGGTGCCCCTATTTCAGTGGTTATTTCCTTTAGCTTTTCATTACTATATGTCACCCAGTCTTGATTGTTCGTTTGTTGTTCTTTTTTTAAGCCAGGATCATTTAGAAGAGCTTCTTTGGTTTCTTTGTATGGTATTAAAATGCTTGTAGAACATGCGGCATCAAGATATTTCTCTCTACGTTGATTCGTTGGAAGTTTTTTAAACTTATTGAATTCATCTGTGCCTCTTCCGGTAATAATTAAAAAACTACCTGTATCTTCAAAATAGCCATTTCTTTCATTACTTTTAATAGTATCACCTAACACTTTAGCATGAGGAAATCCTTCGTTATCTATAATAAATTTGTAACCCCAGTCAGTGGTGGTATCTCCGTTATAATGAAACAATATGGCAGAAAAATATGCAAACAAATGAATCTCTTTTTCTTCAAAGCCATCTAAAAAGTTATCTAATTTATGTGCTATCGAAAGACAGTCAAAATAAGCTTCTGGTAAAATTTGATTGGTCATTTACTTTCCTTTAGAGCTCTATCTATATTTTCATATACTTCATTAAATAAAGCTTCACCCTCTTTTTGTATTTCTGTCATTTCAGTCCATTTAGGCATTCTTCTAAAATACATCTTTTCCTCACCACACCTTTTTGCTAATGCCACCAGTAATTGAGATGCATTAATATTTGCTGTCATAATAATGTTTTGATTATAATCTACAACAAAATCAGCAAACATTTGTCCTACTCGATTTTCATAAGCTATATCTAATGATCCTTCAGGGGTATCGATTAAAAGTGTAGCTTCGTTTCCTTTTTTAGATAAATAGATTGCTAACGTCATCCTAAGGGCAATATCTAAAAAAAATCTTTGACTCTCAGAGAGTTGATAGGATTCAGTTCTTCTTGTTCCCATAAGTTCAAAATTTAATTTAATATTTTTTGTTCCTTTTTTTTGAAAATATATATTTAATTCAAGACCTATAAAGCTTTTTGATAATTTTTTAAATAATGGAACAAAATATGTTTCAGCTCTTTTGTAATTTTCTTCTACCTGCTTTAAAAGATTTTCATATTCAGGTTTTAATTTATCTCTCTGTTTATAAAAACTTTTTGCCTTTTGGTCTTCTTTTTCAAATCGTTTCTTATACTCATCAAGTAAAGAATCAGTTACTCTATCACCTGTTAACTTGAAGTTAATTGAAGAATTTTCATTTTCAAATTTTTCTAATTTTTCTTTAGAACTTATATAATTATATTCGGCTTTTTCAAGCTCAACTTTTTTTGTACCTGACTCAAAAATCAAATCCTCTAACTCTTTATTTTTTTTGTAAATTTTTTTATCAATTTCCTCAAGCTGATGCAATATTTTACTTTGAAACTGATCTTTATCATTGTCAATCTTGGTATCACAAATAGGGCATTTATCTTGATATAAATTTTTTTCTATTTTTTCTATGATATGATGACCCTTCGCACCGCACAAAAAGCATTCGTTTTCAGCTTTTGAAAATTGAACATATTGGTTGTTTAATAGTTTCGATCTTGGTTCAGAGTATTGAGCAAATAATCTCTTGTATTGAATTTTGTATTGCAAGATTTCAGAATTTATTATATTTTGCCTTTTTAGTAGCGTATCATACTCAGATTCTATATTATGGAATTTCTTTTCATCCTCCTCAACAGTTTTTGTTAGCAAATCATATTCTTTCTTAAGGTCATCCCAATTAAGTAGTTCTATTTCTTTTTTTGTATTTAAAAGTTTTTCCATTTCACCCTTAATTTGAGTAGCTTGCCATCTGGCATTTCTACCGTGAGACTCAAGAACTTCCATCTCTTTTTTGAGTGATAAAATCCTTTCAGTATCATTCAAAGAGTCATTAAATGCTAATGAAAGTGTGTTGGTTGATGCTTTTTCATTCCAAAATAACATTCGTCTATTTTCATCAAATGTCAAAACATAAAGTTGAAAGAAAACGAAATTATCAAAGCTTCCAACACCCATATCATCAGCTAATGACGATTGATATAAATGATTCAGCTCTTCTGGAGTTGAATTTGTTTTGTTTAATGCAGATTCTGTTTTATTATTTATGTAAATTTCAAATCTTCTTAAAGTATTTCTATTATTGAACCCACGAACTATTCTGTATATTTTTTTATTAATTTTAAAAATAATTTCTATTTCCGCTTTGTCATAATCTTTGGCATTTATTCTACCCTTAAAATAATCTTCTGTATAGCCTTTATTTTCTGTTTCAATATCTTTTGGCAATAGAACATCTTTATTTGGAGCTAAAACTAAACCGGTTAAGCCATAGTTAATAATATTTAGGAATGTTGTTTTTCCAAGTCCGTTAGCACCGGCTAAACAATATACACCACTGTTGATATTTTCTTTTACCTCGGTAGTTTTTCCATTTTTTGAGTACAATGAAAAATTTCGTATTTTTATTTTTTGTATATTTATAAAATTAAACTTTCCTTCGTTTTCCAAAATTTCCCCTTGTCTGTTTGCTATATTTTGGCTTATATAGACTTCAATCTTCTTGAGCACCACCGGATGCGAATACTCTTCAGGACGTTAATAGCCCGACTGTCGCTTGCGGCGGTGGACTTTTTACCCATCCTGCCTTTTAACTGTAATCCATTATAGTCCATTATACTACATTTTTTTGAAACACTGCTTCATAGTGGAGGCATTATATAGAATATATAGGAATATTAATAGCATATTGATGACATACAATAGAATAAAAAAGTAAAACTATGGTATAGTTATGGTATGGATATAGCAAAACTTGACAAATATGTGAAACCACGGAAACAATCGGTACTTACCCCGTATCTTGATGAGATTCGTTATTTGGTGGAGCGTGGGGCTACGCAAAAATCCATCTTGGCATACCTCAAAAACGAGGAGGGGATAGAGGTCACACAATCGTACCTTTCTCGTTTCATCAAACGCTATATTGCTGCCGGTGATACGACGCCAAAAAAAGAGGGTGTTTCCCAGCCGGTTACTGAAGTTTCCGTTGACAAGCCGCCTGAAGAGATGCCGGATGAAAATACTTCGTCGGAGGATAAGCCGGCTGAAAATGAGGAAGCCAAGGATTTGCAAGGTGAGGGGGATGAGATCGCAAAAGAGGATCGGGAGAAGATGATCGAGGATTTGATCAAACGCAACCAAAACGCTCTTGGAAAATGGGGATAGGATTCACAGTTTTGTAGTCATATCCACCTTATACTACTTCAAGCGTTTTAAGTAGATGGTTTCGCCGGTTTTTAAATCGACATCGATATGGTATATTCTTCCGTCGGGAAACTCTTTTACCATTAGACCATTCTCATTCATATAGCAAGCGGCTTGTCCTCTATCCAAGACCTCTTGAGCATTGCTTCGGGGGTCATTGTCATTCTCAATCGCCTCGGCGATTGCATCAAAAAAATCAATCTCTTGGTTGTTGGTTGGTTGTTCTGCCATTGTGATTCCCCTGTCACTTTTTTGATTTGTTCATTATAGTGCTATTCCTTTAATTTTGCTGTCCAGCCATATTCCATTTTTTTCGGTATCGCTCCTTAATCTCTTCGATGAGTGCGTCAGTGGTGATCTCTCCTTTTTCCATACGGATCATATCCCTAACCCCCTCTTCGGTGGTAAACATATCCTCTATGGCTTGCGTACCGATAACATATAAGATACGTTCATATGCTTCTTGTGAGATCTCATCTTTGTATTTGTCAAGATAAGCGATGCTTTGTGCTTTTTTTTGTTCCCAGGTCATAAAGCCTCCTTTCCAGTTTGTTCTTCAAAAAGTCTATCGTCAAGTTCCACCCAAGGTCTGGCAATTTCATTCATATGTTTAGCCGCTGCTTGATAGTCTATATCCTCAAGATCCTTGCGTTTGACCTCATTGAACCATACCTGGACAAAGTTGTTTTCGGCTTCTTTGAATTGTGCCGGATCGATGCCGGATTTCATCTCCAGCCGGGTTAGTGCTGCCATTGCGGAGCTGTAAATCTCTCTTAGAGTGTCGTATTCCATTGGTGTTGCCATCACTGCTCCTTGTGTCGGTTTTGATCCAAAAGCAAATTAACCGTTTGCGATAGGTTGAGTCCTAGAGATTTGGCATATGCCGAAAGGCGTTCGTGAACCTCTTTATCCAAAGTCACTTGCGTGCGCTTGTGACGGTTACGCGATTTGCCTACCCGCATCGCTACCCGTAGCTTCTTGCGCTGCGTATCATCAAGATAGTCGGAGATCCACGCATTGAGCCGGTTAAACTGCTCCTCATCGACAGGCAGGACATCATCAAAGTATTGCAATGCTTCACGGGCTTGGTCTTTGGTGTTGGAGTCACGCCAAAAAGAGGGGCTTTTATCAAAACTGCGACGCAGGTACGCCAAAGCGATGGTGTACTCCTCTTCGTCTCTGATCCGCCACCGGTTTGCTCGTTGCATTGACTGCTCCGCTTACTAAGTGTTACATTGTAACATATAAACAATGAAAGAGTCTTTATGAGCACCTTGTTTTTATTTCATCAATCCAAAAACTATTCTCTTCAAGTACATCGATTAACTCTAGATAGCTTGAGATATCAAGATCAAATGCCTTAGCTCTTTGATTGATGCGTGTTTGATAAGAAAAGTCAATCATCTCTTCATTGGCAATGGCTTCTTTGAGGTGCCCTTGAAAAGCATTGACTTCACGTTGTAGATCGTACAAATGCTCTATTTTGCCTATCTCTATATCCCACTTGAGATCATATCCGAGTGCTTGGATAATATAGCTCTTTTTATAACATATGCCGATAGCCTTTTCAAACTTGGCATTAAGATCCGATATAACTTGCTCAACAGATAGAGGTGGCAGCTCTCTAAAGATAAAATAGAGGTCAAACAGATCCTTGATCGTATCCGGACGATCACACAATGCTTTGAGTTTATAGAGTAGCAGATTGTAAAGGTTTTCTGTTTTAAAAGGTACATTTTGGGTGATAAAATCATCTTCTTCAAAACGCTTACAGGTGAAATTGAGAAACTCTACTTTGACGATCTCTTCATTGTCTTCAAAACTGCACCAAAGCCTATAGGCACGCTCCTCTTTGATACGGCGAGTCTTCTCAATGGCGGCTCCGGGAATAGCAGCGATACGATCGCCAATGTGATGAACTATAGCTTCCACCTCTTTGTTATCACGAAGCGTAGAAAAGAAAAAGTCAAGATCTTCCGAATGCCTATAGGGCTTGTCAAGCACAAAGCGGTGCAGACCCGTGCCGCCTGCTAAAAATATATCCGCATTCAGCCCCTTTAGGCTGTTTAAAATCCTATCTTGATTTCGATAGACGGCATCCCAATCTTCTCTATGCACTTAGAACATCCGTTACGTTTGCCATTACTTTTTTCTGTAACTCTTGCGGTACATTTTGGTGAAACTGTTTCACAAACTTTTGATCGCCCTGCGTCACCTTCTCAATAATCTCTCCTGCCGTGTAGTTGCTACCCCAAAAAGCAGCTTCGATACGCTTACTCTCTTTTGGTGTCAAATAAGGTACAGAGGTCTCATCTTTTTTCATCTTGCGTTGCATTTGCATCTGAGCCTGCCTATCAAGCTCTTTTCTGTATGCCATATCTTTGGCTATCACCATCGCATAGGCAGGCACTTTTCCTTTTTTCTTCCATCCCGTAACGGTATCGTAGGGGATCTTTGCATAGTTGGAAAACTCTTTTTGGGTGATTCCTCTAGCTTTTAGTGTGCGGACAAAGAGCGTATGATCTATTTTCATAAGCCCTCCTTTTGTTTTGATATCACCATTCTATCTCATTTTAAAAAAATAGTCAAATTGACGACTTTAAAATCTGTAGATGTGTATTGTTTTCAAGCGGGTCTTTTGATGAAAATGCCCACCCTCCCGTGTCCTAATGTAAAGTAAAACGCCCTATCTATGAGACTTTTCATCTTATTATATCCTTGTGTATATCTAGAAAAAAGTAAATATTTTTCTAGATTTAATCTTCTGAATCGTACCTTTTTTCTCTTGGGTGGGATGCTTGCGTGTATTTTCTAGAAATATGTGTGCCCAAAACTGTGCCCACTTTTGCGCTTAAAACTGCTTTTTCGAGGGAAGTGAAAAAACGCAAAGCCCGATAAATAGGGGCTTTTTCGCCTTATTGCTAATAGCGTGCGTCTTCGTAATATATACGTATTTTCATGGATCGTTTCCTTGTGGTGATATCAAAGACTATCCCGGAAAGGGAAACCAGGGGATCTCCTGGGCCGAAGAGGGGTAGAGGAGGCGGCGGGCCTCTTTGGGCGTGACGGCGCGAAATCGCACGGGGGTGCCCGTGCCGTATTGGCAGAGGCGCCAACCGTCGGGGGGGAGGATGCTACCGATTTTGGGGTAGCCGCCGATGGTTTGGCGCTCGCTCAAAAGCACGATAGGCGCACCCTCGTGGGTGATCTGAATGGCGCCGTAGCAGATCCCCTCCGAGAGGAGACTTCTTTGGCGGGGGCGGATAGCGGGGCCTTCGAGGCGATAGCCCATCTTGTCGTAGCGGGCGATACGAAACTCCGCCGATTCGAAGCGCTCCCGATCGAACCACTCCTCTTGATAGCCGGGCAGATAGCGCAGCGTCAGCTCGCGTTCCCGGTACCGGGGGGTGATCTCTCGTGCCAGGGTCGCCGGTAGCATGGGACGCGAGGCGAGCGTGGTGGCGGCGACCTCCTCCCCCCGGGCCAGGGGGCGTCCGAGGCCTTCTCGGAGATTGACGGAGACGGAGCCGAAGTAGCGGGGAGCGTCGAAGCCGCCGCAGACTCCAAGATAGGCGATCTGCCCCTCTCGGGCAAAGCCCAGCTCCAGCACCTCTCCCGCTTCGGCCCGGAAGCGACTCCAGCAGCGAATCGGCCGGCCGCTCAACGTCGCATCGGTTTGGGCCCCACCGAGGGCGAGGGTACAGGGCGAGAGGATCTCGGCCCGGAAGCGCCCCAGGAGTATCTCGATGACCGGAGCGTCGACGGGGTTTTCCAGGAGTCGGTTGACCAGATGGTAGGTGAGCCGGTCGGCCGCGCCCGATTCGCCAATGCCTAGAGCCTCGTAGCCGGGGCGCCCCCGATCCTGAAAGGTCGCTTGCACCCCGGGATCGAGAATATGCAGCACCTTCACAATTCCCCTCCCAGTTCCAGATACCGCTCCCGTGGGATGGGTTCGAAAAGCACCTCCATTCCCACTTTCAACAGGGAGGGATCAGCGCGGTCGGGATCGAAAAGTTTTAGCGGCGTGCGGCCCAGAAGTCTCCAACCTCCGGGAGAGGCGGCGGGATAGACGGCGCTCTGGCGATCGGCGATGGCGACGCTACCGGCGGGCACGAGGGGGCGAGGGGTCGCCAGGCGGGGAGCGGCGATGCGGGGATCGAGCTCTCCCAAGTAGCCGAAGCCGGGCATGAAGCCTATGGCATAGACCCGATAGCTCCTGCCGCTGTGGATGGCGACGAGCTCCTGGACGCTCAAGCCAAGCTCCCGGGCCAGGGGTTCGAGGTCGGGCCCCGCTTCGGGATCGTACCAGACGGGGATGCGAAGCGGCTCCGGCGCTGCAGACTCCCGAGCCTCCGGCACGGTCGGAAGCTCCAGGAGCCGCTCTGTGAGCTCCTCTTCCTCCCAGAGCAGGGGGTCGTAACGCACCAGCAAGGAGGCGTAGGAGGGGATCACTCCCCGAATTCCCGGCAGCGCTCCCCGCTCCAGGGCACTTGCGGCGGCCATCACACGGCGATGAATCTCGGGGTCGATTCTCTCGCCGAAATAGCAAATCAGGGTATCGACCCCCGCCCGACGGATCGTCACGGCGTCGCCTCCGGGTGCAGGAGTCGATGAATGGAGCGAGCCAGCTCCACCGCCTGGGGGTTGTCGCCGTGGACGCAGATGGTCTCGAACTCGAGGGGAATCTCGCTGCCCGAGGGGCTTAGCACCACCCCCTCGTCCACGGCGCGGCGCACCTGCTCCAGCACCGCTTCGGGGTCGTGCAAAACGGCGCCGGTCCGGTTGCGGGGCATCAGTTCGCAGCTCTCGGTATAGGCCCGATCGGCGAAAAACTCCCGCAGTAGTCCGATTCCCCGTTTTTCGGCCAGTTTGGCATATCGCTCCGCGGTCGCCGAAGCGAGGATCATCAGTTTCAGGGAGGGATCGTAGCCGGCCAGGGCCTCGACGAGGGCGAGGAAGATCCCTTCGTCGCACATCATATCGTTGTAGAGAGCTCCGTGGGGTTTGACATACTCCAGGTCGATCCCTTCGGCCCGGGCCAGGGCTCTGAGGGCTCCGATCTGGTAGAGAAAGAGGCTGCGGAGCTCCTCGGGGGATACGGCGATAGAGCGGCGGCCGAATCCCAGGAGGTCGGGGTATCCCGGATGGGCGCCGACGGCGACGCCGTGGGCTTTGGCCAGGCGAAGAGTCCGGCTCAGGGTGAGGGGATCGCCGGCGTGGAAACCGCAGGCGATATTGGCCATATCGATATAGGGCATGACGGCCACTTCGTCGGCAAGCTGCCAGCGACCGAAACCCTCTCCGAGGTCGCAGTTGAGTCGGATCATAGATTCTCCTTATTGGCCGATCATATGCTCGGGGAGCCAGAGGGCGATCTGTGGGAAGAGGGTGATGATCGCCACCGCCGCCACCATAATCAGAAAGAACGGAAAAGTATAGCGCACGATACGCCCGATAGGCTCGCCCGATATCGACTGGATCACAAAGAGCGAGAAGCCCACCGGCGGCGTCACCTGGGAGAGCTCCACCATGAAGACCAGGAAGATCCCGAACCATAGGGGATCGAATCCCGCGGCGGTGACGATGGGCAGGACGATGGGCAGGGTCATGACGACGATGGAGATCCCGTCGAGGATCATCCCCAAAAAGAGGTACATGATTCCCACGACGAGGATCAGGGCATAGGAGCTCAGTCCCAGGGAGGCGATATATTCGCTGACGGCCCGGGCGATGCCGAGGAAGCCGACGACCTGGGAGAGAAATCCCGCTCCGGCGATGATGAAGCTGATCATCACCGTAGTTTTGACGCTGTTGAAAAGGGCGTCTCGGAGCATGGGCATAGAGAAGGAACGAAACCAAAAGGCCAGCAGAATCGAGCCCAGGACCCCCAATGCCGCCGCTTCGGTGGGGGTGGCGAAGCCGCCGTAGATACTTCCGAGCACCAGGGCGATGAGGAGAAAGGTCGGCAGCAGATCCCGCAAAGAGGCCAGGCGCTCCCGCCAGCCGTAGTGTTCGTCGCTGCCCGGGACGGTAGCGGGATCGATCGAAGCGACGATCATGATATAGCCCGAGTAGAGCGCGGCAAGCATCAGGCCCGGCAGGATCCCGCCGATGAAGAGCTTGCCGATGGAGACGTCGGCCAGGACGCCGTAGATGATCATGATAAGGCTGGGGGGAATGAGAAAGCCCAGGGTCCCGCTGCCCGCCAGCGATCCGATGGCCAGGGCCTTGGAGTAGCCCCGTTTGCGCAGCTCGGCGAGGGTGATCTTGCCCACGGTGGCGGTAGTGGCGGCCGAGGAGCCCGAGACGGCGGCAAAGAGCGAACAGGCGGCGACGTTGATATGGAGCAGCCGTCCGGGAATGCGTCCCATCCAGGGGATAAGCCCCGTCAGCAGTCGGTCGGAGATGGAGCTGCGATAGAGAATCTCCCCCATCAGGATAAAAAGCGGCAGCGCCGCCAGGGACCAGGAGTTGAGACTGTCGTAAAGCGAGCCGCTGAGGAGATCGCCGATCTTGTCGTAGATGCTGATGGACGGGGGCAGACGCACCTCGTAGATCAGCATCCCGACGATGCCCGTCAGGATCAAGGAGACGGCGATCCAGACGGAGCTGAGCAAAAAGGCGAACATCACTCCGGTCAAAACCAGAGAGAGGGTCAAGGGATCAGAGATCACGACGGATCCTTCGGAGCAAAAAGGCCAGCACCGCCAGGATAAAGAGGGCGATCCCAATAGGGATAGGCAGCTGGGTCAGCCAGATCGGCGTCTCGGAGACGGTTTCGGAGACCATCTCGAAGCGGTAGGCGTCGAGCACCATTCGCACGGAATAGTAGAGGATGAAGCCCAGAAGCCCCAACAGGATCGTCGCGGCGAAGATATCTATCCGGCGTTGGCCTCGCTCGGAAAAGCGGGAACTCAGCAGCGTGATGCGTATATGCCCGTTTTCGCGAAAGGTATAGCCCAGGGCGATGAAGACCATCGCCAGATAGAGATATCCGCTGTATTCGTCGGCGATCATCGTGGAGCGGTCGAAAAAGGAGCGCATCACGATCTCCGCGAGGATCAGTCCCGTCAGAATCAGCAGCAGTGCCGAGGCGAGATAGGCCCCGAGGGTCTGGAGCCTCTCGCAGAGACGGATGCAGCGGCGCATGCTATTTACGATATTCGTCGAAGATCTTTTTGATCGAGGCGTCGGCGTCTTGGAGATACTCGGCGAGCATCTTGTCGGCGATCCCTTCGAGCTGCTTTTTGAGCTCGGGGCTCGCCTCGGCGATCTTCATCCCGTGATCGGCCAGGGCTTTGAGTGCGGCGGCGTCTTCATCCTTGGAGGCCTGCCATTGGGCCTTTTCCGTTTCGGCGGCGGCTTTGAGCATCGCCTCTTGCTGGGCTTTGCTCAGTCCTTTCCAGTAGTCGAGATTGATGGTGACGGCCTGGAGGGGGTAGGCGTAATTGATCTTGGTGAAGTGGCTCAGCACCTCCCAGAACTTCCCGTCCTTTCCCGAAGCCGAAGAGGTGACGACGGAGTTGACCATGCCGGTGCGCAGAGCCGAGTAGACCTCTCCCCAGGGCAGGGCTACGGCGCTGCCGCCGGCCATATTGATGAACTTGGCGGAGTTTTTGTCGTAGGTGCGGGTCTTGAGCCCTTTGAAGTCGGCCAGAGAGGCGATGGGCTTTTTGGTATAGAGTCCGCTGGGGGGCCAGCTGACGGCATAGAGGAGCTTCTGGTTCCACTTGGCGAAGACCTTTTCGTAGGTGGGTTTGGAGATCTGGTAGAGGCGGTAGGCGTCGTCGTAACTGTTGGCGATGAAGGGCAGGGCGGAGATCCCGAAGACCTTGCCCCCGCCGGAGGTGAAGGGGATAAACATATCGGTCATGGCGACGGTGCCGTCTTTGACCGCTTTGAGGGGGTTGCCTTTGACCAGAGAGCTTCCGGCATGGACGGTGATCTGCACTTCGCCGTTGGTGTATTTCTTGACCAGTTCCGCGTATTTTTCGGCGCCTTTGGTGTGGAAATTGTTGGCGCCGTATTTGGCGTTGAGGTCCATCTTGACTACGCCGGCGCCGAGCATGGACGCGGCGGCCAGGGTGGTAACGAGCATTTTTTTCAACATCTTCTCCTCCTTTATTGAGACGGGGTTGTGGACACTTCGTCCTCACAAGCTACCGTTTTTCCGAGGTTTCAGAATATCCTAAGATCGTTGAGAGAAGGATTAAATTTTAGGGATAAAAGGGAGAGATAGGAACGGCTGGGAGCCGCTCCTTAGGGAGGAAGGTTATTTCAGCTTGGAGCTGACATCGACATAGGATTGATCCGTCTTGGTGCTCAAGCGCAGAATCTTTTTGCCGTTGAGGTCGAACTTTTTCATATCGATCATTTTGATAGTCTGATCGTCGTAGGTCTTGTAGTAGAAGCGCAGATTCTTGGTGTCTCTGACCACGGTCAGCATCGTATAGTCGGAGAAGATCTTACCGTCTTCAATGGTCCGGGCGGCTCCAACGGGGATGTCGAAGCTGTTGAGGATGTGAAAGACCTGCAAGACTCCCTTATCGGCCGTCTCGGCGGGAATGGAGCTGGCGGCGAAAGCGGTCGCCCGGATGAAGCGTGAAGGAGGAGTGAAGTCCCCGGGCAGACCGAGCATTCCCGCTCCCTGGCCCAGAGGTTTGACCGTATAGCCGAAGACTTTGGCGTCTTTGGGGGTATGGGCCAGTAGCGTGACGTAGTTTCGGAGGTTGGTCATGTGCCAGTCGAAGGTCGGGGAGTTGGTAATGACGCCGATGGGGTTGTCGTAGATGACGAGTTTGCCGTCGAGGGGTTCGATGACGATACTTTTGCCGCTTTTGTCATAGACGATGAAATGAAAGGGCTGCACCTCAGGGGGGAAGCCTGGCGTCAGGACGGGGGAGATCGCTACTTCGTTGTTTTCGATGGCTTTTCTAACTTCGTCGACCGTGGAGAACATCGAGAGGATCCACTGGGTGAAATCCGAGGAGGACATCGAAATCTTCTGATTCTCTTTGGTGGTGACGCTGTATTTGGCGTAGCCGGGGAAGTAGAAGCTCGCCGTGACGAGCCCCTTTTCGTTCATGCCGTCGACGATCACCTTGTTGTCTACGAGGATCATCCCGACGGAGGCGTATTTGGAGGTCCACTTCTTTCCCTCTCCCAGGGTTGTGGATCCGGTGAATTTGTAGCCTCGGGGGACGACGACCACGGAGGTGTCGAGAAAGACGCCGAACTCTACCGTCCGTCCGTTGATGACGGCGTGGTCTTTGGTGGTAAGTTGTACGCCCGTACAGGCGTCGGCCGGATTGGTTCCGACAGCCAGGACCGCCGCAGCGATCAGCGCGAGGGTGCGTTGTTTGATTTTCATTGTTTCTCCTTGGTTTGGGTTGGATTGTCACAGAAGCGATCGAAGGCTTCCGCACTCTTTTCGAAATTCTCTTTTTTAGCCAGTTCCCAGGGGCGCTCGCATTTTTCCGTTTTGGCGCACCATCGGTAGCCTGCCGAGGGAATGCAACCGTGGGCATCTCGGTCGCCGCCCATTTTTGCCGGGGTTTTCGTACCGCCGCTATCGGAACATGCCGTTATCAGAGATAGTGTCGCGAATACTGCCATGAGATGGATATAGGTACTTTTTCTCATTTTCCTCCTTTTTATGGTTTAGTGATGGGACTTCATCTCTTTGAAGCCCTCTTGCAGGATCTGGTTGGCTACGCAGGCATCACCGTGCTCATGGGCTTTGGTCTGATGATAGGCGATGAGCTGCCGCATTACCTTCTCCGATACCTTTGCCTGCATCGACTTCTTGGCATCGATGGGATAGACCTTGCCTTCAAAGACAGTCGCAGCGATGGCAACATCCTTGAGCTTCTTGGGATCGATGGTCAAGGGGTTCTGCTCAAAGACGGTAAAGTTGGCTTTTTTGCCGATCTCGATGCTGCCCATCTCCTTCTCTCTGCCCATGGCATAGGCGGCATCGATAGTCACGGCACGGAATGCCTCCTCGGGGGTGATGCGCTCCTGAGGACCAAGGACTTTCGTTTTGGACAAGCCCAGACGGTTGACCGCCGCCCACATCAGAAGCGTAGGACGCGCCGGTGCCATGGGTGAATCGGAGTGGAAAGAGAGGGGGATATGGTTCTCCAGCACCGTGCGGCCTCTGGCGATCACCTCGGCTCTTTCTGGGCCGACACCGAACTTGCTGTACTGCTCGCCCAATACATAAGTATAGAAAGGGTTGGAGCTGATCAGCCCACCCAGCTCGGCAGCTCTTTTGACCTGATCCTTCTCGGAAAAGGCGAAGTGGTCGATGCGGAAACGGTGGTCGTACCGGGGATACTCGGTCTGAAATTTATCGAGGATATCGAGAGTCTTCTCCATCCCCAGGTCACCGTTGACATGGACGATGATCTGATAGCCCGCTTTCCAGAAAGGCCGCGCAGAGTTCTCCAGATCTTCGGGAGTCTGGATCCACTCGCCTTTATGACCGTCGAGGTAACCGTCCTTGAGCTGCATCAGCTGCGAATAGACCGCTCCGTCGGCGAAAAGTTTGATCTGATTGTCTGCCCACTTGATATGCTTGCCGCCGTGCTTGACCATCTCCCGAACGGTCTCCAAGGTCTTGACTGGGTTTTTACCGTTGTGGTCATAGATCGAGTTGCCCGCGGGGATGAGATCATACTCGAAAGGCAGGGGATTCGCTTCGAGAATCTGGATCATCGAAGCTGTCAGCTCCTTGGTCAGCTGCACGCCAGGGTCGGCACAGGCGGTGATCCCGCCGGCATGCACATAGTCTCTGGCGCGCTCCATCCCCAGCTTGTACTTCTCGGGTGAGGCGATAATGGGAAAGAGTTTTCCGATGACCAGGTAGAGCCCTTTTTCCCAGACATGCCCCTCGTCCCAGATTGCCATCTTGGAGGCTTCACCCTTGTTTTCGAAGTCGGACTTTTTGAGCCCCAGCATCTCCAGGGCTTTGGTGTTGAAATACATCTCGTGCACCGAACGCTGCCAGACGATGATGGGGCGGGTGTTGGAGATCTGCTCGTCGAGGATCTTGCGATTGATCTTACCGTGAAAATATTGGTGATAGCCCCAGGTAAAGAGTAGTTCACCGGGTTTGAGGCTTTTTTCATACGCTTTGAGCCGTTTCATATAGGCCTCGTGCCCCGTCACGCCCTTTTCGTCGCCCCAGGGAAGCGTCCAGTCTGCAGGCGTGATGAACTTGGCGTTGGAGACCAGGGCGAAGAGCCAGAGGTGCATATGCGGGTCGATCAGCCCAGGGGTGAGGACTTTGTCGGCAAATTCTTTATCGATAACCGCTTTGGCGAAGCGTTTTTTAAGCGCCTGAAGCGAGCCGATCCCGGCGATACGCCCATCCTTGACCGCCACAGCGTTGCCCGAGGCCGTGGGCGACATCGTGACCAGCTTCTTGGCGACATAGATCTTTACAGGGTTGGATCCGTTCTTGGGACCTTCGAAGAGCTCCTGCAGCGAAGCGGCCTTGGCGTCTGCGGCTGAAGCCTGGATCGATGATAGAAACAGGACTCCTACCGACACATTGAAGAGTTTTTTCATATGGTTGAACACTTTCCCTCCCCCCTCTATCTAATTACAGTTTTAAACTGAATAGAAAATCATTATATCATTTTAAAGTTTCCGTAAGATACCAAAATTCATAGTTATATTTGTAAAGCCGTGAGGACTATATGTTTATGTTTGTTATCTTTGTAAGAAGGTAGGATAAAACCTATAAGCACTTTTCTATATTCTCTTCTTAGCAGCGTAATATAGGGTAGATGTAGATTTATAGTTGCTATTCCCCCACACCCTCAAGAGAGCCTATGAAGTTTTTATACGGCTAGTTTTTTTGGGATGCTTTGGCGTGGCTTTCGATCAAGCGCTTCATCTTCCGATAGTTTTTCGGATCGCGACAGTATATATGGAGCCCCGAAAGGGTGTCGAATCCGTAACGATCCATGCGATGGGGATCGGCCCCGTAGTCTAGAAGAAGTTTGACAAGGGGGAAATTTTCGCAACTTTTTGCCGCAACGGTAAGGGCTGTTTCGCTTTTGTTGTGCTGGTAGTTGACGTCTGCCCCATGGTTCAAGAGGAGTTGGACGAGAGCAATATTCTTGGAGGAGACCGCCCAAGATAAAGGCGTGTAGAGATCGTTTGGACCCATGGTGTTGGGGTCGGCCCCGTGTTTGAGCAGTATCCGAACGGTCGCCAGATCGCCTCTATAGACGGCGCGCATCAACGGAGAGATTTTTCGATAAGGTTTGTTGACATCTATCTCCTCTAATAATAGAAGACGCTTGAGGGCTTCACGGTTACGGTATTGGATGCTTGCATGTAGAAACAGGTTGAGTCGGGTGGGGTCTTTGACGGTGGGTAGAAGCCGTTTGAAGGTTTTAAAATCACCCGAACGAATCGCATCGATTATCGGACCTTTGGGAGAGGGCTCTTGGGTACGGCATCGTGTGCGAGGAGGGAGAGCGAACTCTTTGCACGAAGCGCCCTGGATAGTGATGCGAAGAAGGTCCGTGTCGTTTCGGTAGCTACTTTGAAGGATTTTGGCTCGGTGACCTAATATTTGGCTGACTTCAAAAAAACGCAGAGCACCGTAAACTCTTTTGCGATAAATTTCATCGTCGGCGTTTTGGGCTACGGGGAGATAATCCCAGGCCGTTTTCCCTTGAAGATCCGTCGCATTTAAATCCCCCTTTGCTCCCTCCTCGGCCCACTGGTGGATGACGATACTGTTTTTATTTTTGACCGCGAGCATCAGGGGGGTGAGTCCTTCGCTGTTACGAATATTGAGATCCGCATCTTTGAAGTATCTTCCCGGGTAGAGAGATCCTCTGGTCGCAGCGTCCCATATTGCTGCCTGCTGCTCACGTAACTTTTCTTCTTTTTCCTTTTGGCGTCTCAGTTTTTCCCGTTCGATTGCGAGGCGTTCTTGCTCTATCTTGTAGTCCCGGTAGTCGGGGAACTTTTTATAGAGGATCTCAAGCCATGCTTTGCTGCGGCGAATCTCCGCGCGGTAGAAATCTTTGTTCAAAAATCCTCGAGAAGGAGCCTGTTTTTCCTCAGTCACGTCTCCTTGAAGTGCCTGTTCTCTGTTGGCGATGTATCGGTAAATGAACTGCCGATACATCGCATCGACCGGTGTGTGTCGGCGGCAGATGCTGATGTTGTCGTCAAAAGGATCGACGATCTGTTCTTCGATACGATTGACTTCGTTGAAGTCGTAGTCGTAGAAATGACGGCTAAGATAGCTTTCGTTGGTTTTGACCCTATTAACCTTCTCTTCGGTGTCGGCGTATCGGTTCCGTGCGCTTTTTCGAAACCGATCGGCCTCTTCGATCCAGTCGCTGACGTTATGGTCATGGCGTAAAACATATTCGATGCAGTTGAGGGCGAGATCCCGCTTGACATCCGCCTCGAAGAGGGCGTACATTCCTTGGGAGTCGACGAAAGCCTGGCTAGCCTTTTCCAACTCTTTGCGGTAGAAACGCAAGGTCGTGTCGTTGTGATCGTCGACCTCGTACTGTCGATGGAAAGAGGCGTTGTATGCATGTTCTCGATCTTGATGGAGCCTGAAAAAGACATAGATATAAAATAGCAGATAAACCAAAGTAACGAAAAGGATGGCCAGCATGGCTAGGCGCAAGAGCTTTTGCAGAAGTGAGAAGGCTCTTTTGTTTTTTATATCTTGAATCAGTGGTCGATCTCTAAGATCAATGACGATGCTCCCGACGATAAGATCGTGGAGCATCTGCCTCTTGAGGGTAAAAAACATGACAAACGGCGGTAAAAGGTAAAGTAGCTGGGGAAGCATCTGTACCGTCGTTGACGGGATGGGCAATTGAGAGTATTGCGCTCCTCTCCAAAACAGATAGAGGAAAAAGGGGATGAAACTGATAAAAAACCGTAAAGATGCTTTCACGAAAGAGAGGGCTTGGAAGTCGGCATCAAGGATCTTAATTCCCAGGATTTTCCCGGCTGGAGTCGTCTTCCATCGGCTAATGGAAAAAGCCCAATAGAGCCAGGCCAGTACGAGAACTAGAAGAGGGGAGATTGTGAGGGATGCAAAAGCCTCGATTCCTTGGAGGAGGAATTTCAAAATAAAGAGATCAAAAACAAAAACGGCCAATCGGGTAAAAAAACCGGCATATTTGACACTCGTCTGTTTTTCCTCGGGCATGCGCCCCTCCTATCCGGTTAATCGTCAGCCGCTCAGTCGTGGGAACTCTTCATCTGCAATTGGATATCAAAGAACAAATCATCGATGCAGTCCGTATTCGCGCTCCTGGCGGTCGATCTCGGCTTGCATATCACGGGCGATTCGATCGTACCAATCTTTGGGAGCCTTGCTCACATCCACGGAGGGCAGATAGATCACTTTTACGGTGCCGCTGTGGGCGGTGCGGTTGTGTTCGTTGAGGACGTGTTTGCTGCCGACGATGACGACGGGCTGGACCCGCATGCCGAGCTTCTGGGCGATAAAGCGGGGGCCGGGCTTGAAGGGTAGGAGCTTCTGATCCGAGGCCCGGGTCCCTTCGGGGAAGATCGCTACGGCTCTGTTTTTCTTCTCCAGGGTTTCTTGCGCATCTTTGAAGAGTTTGACGAGGCCCGCTTTGTTCTCCCGGTCGACGCTGATCATGTCGCCCCCTTTGAGAAGGAGGCCAAACCACGGAACTTCGAAAAGCTCCTTCTTGGCTACCCAGCGCCAGTGGGTGTTTTCTACCGCCTCCATGGTGATGATGTCGATGATCCCCTGATGGTTCATCAGAAAGAGATTGGCTTGGGGGTCCCGCTCGCCTACGGTCGCGATCTTTGCTCCCATGAGAAAGAGGATCGCCCGGTTGAGCTTGTGCATGATGGTGCCCTTGTGGCGGGGAAAGAGATGGATAAGGGGGACCATCCCCAGGGCGACGATCGTGGAGATGACGAAGGCGCCCCAGTAGAAGCGTAATGTCTCCCAAAGACTACCGCCCTTATCGATTTGTTTCTGGGAAATCTTGCTGACACCGGAGTGCGGCAACGCTTCGGATTGTTCCTGCGGGTGTCGGGTTTTGTCAGACAACTCTTTTCGCTTCATAGTTTATTCCTTGCAGAGGTCCTCTTTTTTGACCCAGCCGGTAATACCGTGCTTGTATTCGACTTTGAGGAAGTCTTTGTACTCGTGCAGAATAGGAAGACGGCTTTCGGCTTCGATGCGGGTGCCGACGGTGGAGTGAGCAACAGGGAGAATATAGAGCGAAGCTCCCTGCCGGACGCAGGCCTTTCTCATCGGGGTAAAAAACGTTACGAGGATTGCGACGGTGGCAATGAGGAGGATCAGATAGAAGTAGTCTCGATAGAAGAGAAACATCAGGAGAAAAAAAAGACTCAAGGCAGCAAAGGTGTACTTTTTGAGCTTGGTGAAACCGCTGTCCTTAGGGTTGAGGTCTACTTGGGCAGCAACCTCCTTTTTTTCTGCGCTGGTCGAGACCGTAACAGGGACGAATTGATGCTTGATGGCGTTGTAGTAGCTGAAGGTGATCTCGGGGACGTTGGCGGGCAGGACGAAGTAGTATTCGGCCGTGGCCAGAGCACCTTTGCGATGGAACTTCTCTACCCCGTCTTCGACCACGCCGGGGATCGCCATATCTTCGAGATTGGCTTCGTGGGCTTCGAGACTCAGGTAGATGAGGTTGTTTTGCGCGTCAAAGGTGGAGACCTGGGAATTGCGAATTTTGAAATCCGAAGCGATCACGCCGCAGAAACGCTTTTCGGGGGGTGCCTGGAGCCTCCGGACGGGAAGGGCCGTGCCGGGAAGCTGCAGGGTCTGTTTCGTCTCCTGAATGTAGAGGGCCGGCAGTCGGAACTCATCCCGGTCCGCCTTGAAATAGAAGGTGTAGAAAAGATCCTTTCCGTTACCGACCTTGAGGGGGCGCTTCTCAAGAGGTTGGACGGGGCTACGGGGATCAAAGCGGAAGGTCGGAGTATCCGTCGGGTCGGCATCGACGGCAAGGATCGTGACGGGAAAGACCTGGCCGACATAGAGTTGTTTGGGGATATAGCTGTAGCGGTATTGGGTCTGAGCCGCCGCCGCGCCCGTCGAGACGAACGCCAGGAACAGAAGGCTCACGAGAGCACGGATCATACGGCGGCAAAGCCCTCGAGCATTTTGCTTCCGTCCTCGGAGCCGAGGATGGACTCCATCGCCCG
>Ga0256841_1001122_pt1 | contig 24392 bp, 22 predicted proteins | sample 356308metaG_FD_185971 | JGI IMG/M metagenome (GOLD analysis project Ga0256841, IMG submission 185971) | Hydrothermal vent microbial communities from Mid Atlantic Ridge, Atlantic Ocean - 356-308 | ecosystem: Environmental > Aquatic > Marine > Hydrothermal vents | place: Atlantic Ocean: Mid...
CTACACAGCTAAACGTTGTGGATTTTCAAGCTTCTAATATTTTAGGAGCAAGAGCGCGACCAAAACCTGTTGTGCTTACATTAGATTCGTTGGTTGAAAAAGGAACATCGAATCCTAATTTCCTTGCCGAAAAATGGGAAGGTGTTTACGTGGAAATTAGAAATGTTACGACTTCAGACCCGGGAATTCTCGGTTTTAATACTTTTTCGATTTTTGATGAAAATAATTCCAATATAATTGTTGGAAACAACGCGGATTATTACCGCAGAACACCGGCGCCTTTACCAGGAACAAAAATAGATTACATTAGAGGTTTTATCGAAACACGAACTAATATTCCGAACGGTTGGTTTATGATTAATCCGGTATCGCCAGACGATATAAAGTTCGGAACTGTTAGTCCACCCAATATTGATAATGTGTTGAGAGATAAGGGAGTTGTGGGATTTAATGAAGACGTTACGGTTACTGCGCATGTTTTTGACGCAGACGGTACGGCTCCAGTTTTATCTGCGAGCTTAAATTATAGTGTTTCCGGTGATTCGGTTGTTAAAGTTCCTATGCAATTAATAGATTCGGTAAGTTCTACTTGGAGTGCAACAATTCCCGGTCAACCGGATTCATCTTTGGTGACTTATTACATAGAAGCTGTTGATGCGGACAGTGCCGTTTCTACTAATCCGGTTAACGGTGATGTAAATCCGTATTTTTATTTTACCCTTAACAGACCTTTAACAATTCAAGATGTCCAATTCTCACCCTTCGGAAGCGGGTTTAGCGGATACAATGGTTATCAAGTTACGGTTACCGGAATTGTAACGGCTGATACTACCGATATTCAAGGAGACGGAAATTTAACCGGACCACAAGTATACATTCAAAACGGTTCGGGACCGTGGAGCGGAATTCAAGTTTTTGGTACAGAAGCCGATGCTCTTAGAAGAGGCGACGAGGTTACTGTTACCGGAATCGTAAACGAAAATTTCGGTGTAACTAGAATTGGAAATCTTACAAACGGAGCAAATGTTACGGTAACAAGCAGCGGAAATACATTGCCGCAGTTTGTTGAATTGTCGACAGCTACAATCGACGGATCGAACAGCGGTGATTTACCAGCTGAATCGTACGAAGGGGTATTGGTTAAATTATCCAATGTTACCGTTACCGATGATAACGCCGATGGTAAGTCCGGTCCGGACGAAGGTACTGGAGGCAATAGAAATTTCGGAGAAATGTTTGTTGCCGATTCTTCCGGTGTTAATATGAGGGTTGAGTTGCAAGACGGAACACACGATTATCATAATTTATGGTCAACCGCTTTGGAAGGGAAACCGATAAGAATTAATACATGGAACTCTTTCGAGGAATTAAGAGGCGTTCTTTTTTATTCTTTTGGGAATTATAAGTTAGTTCCGAGAAAAAACGATGATTTTGTAGGCTTTGTTACCGGTATAAATGATCAAGAGATTGTTCCGACTAAATTCACGCTTTCGCAAAATTATCCGAATCCTTTTAATCCGAGCACAATAATTAAATACAGTGTTCCGATAGTAAATTCTAAATTTGCTTCGCCTAATGTAACGCTTAAAATTTACGACATACTTGGCAGGGAAGTGGCAACTTTAGTAAATCAAAATCAAAAACCGGGCAATTATAAAGTTACTTTTGATGCAAGCGGTTTACCGAGCGGAATTTATTTTTATCGTTTAAAATATGCAGGAATGTTAAAAGTAAAGAAAATGTTATTGTTAAAGTGAGTGTTGCGTGCCGCAAGTAATAAAAATAGTATTAATCGGGTTTATTATTATTACGGTGTATTCGTGTAACGAATCTATAACCGAGAATAAAGTTAAGGATATGGCTCCGGATACTCATCTTTTCCTCTATCCCGATAGTACAATTAGCCAACAAAGAAGCCGGCTTCATGTAAATTGGTGGGGAGATGATCCCGACGGACTTGTGGTCGGTTTCCTTTTTAAGTGGGAAGGTCTGGATTCCGTATGGAATTTTACAACTAAGAACGATTCTGTTTTTTCTTTACCTATCGGAACTGTGGATACTACTTATACTTTCGTAATTGTTGCTGCGGATAATAGCGGCAATTTAAAATACGATAAAAAAATAGTCCGTAACGGAATAAATTTCGGACCGGAGCCATTTATTGATGAAAATAAAAATGGTAAATACGACGATGGCGAATTTTATTACGATATAGGAAATATTGATGCCACGCCGGCTGAACAGAAATTTCCTATTAAGAACTCTGCTCCAACTATAGAATGGAATGATCTCTCGGTGCTGCCCGCTAAGTCTTTCCCTGTAATGACTGTCGGTTGGAATGCTAATGATTTGGATGGTAATGAATCTATTGTGAAAATTTATCTCGCTCTTAACGATACTAACGATGCGGTAGTATTAAACGGAAACGTTAGACTTGTAACCTTAAAAATTGATGATAAAAATACAAGCAATCCGTTGATGAATATTTTTATTGGAGGGAACCCGGATAATGTTTGGTCAGAGAAATTACATGGTTTGAAATTGGATGACAATAATCAATTATTTGTTCAGGCGGAAGATATATCCGGAGCTAAATCCGGCTTTGTATCATTACCCTCTTCGGGTAATTGGTTTGTTAAAAAACCGAAAGGTAAATTATTAATTGTAGATGATTATCAGGCAGGCAGCAATGTTGAAGATTTTTACAGGAACAGTTTTAACACGTTGAACGGCGGAATATTAGCAAATAATTTTGATGAATTAAATTTAGCCGAAACCGTTTTGCCTTATCAAAATATAACATTATTGGAAACTCTTTCACTATTCGATTATATTTTTTGGTATTCCGACGATAATCCGAGTCTTGATGTAATTAACAGCGTAACCCAAAGTTATCTTCAAAGCGGAGGTAAGATTGCGTTTTCGATGACATTCCGGGATTCGTCGAACAGTTTCGATTTTAATTTATCTTCAATCCAGAGTTTCATTCCGGTTGATAGTCTCGGTCAAAAAAAATCCGTTTCTTTTTTGTTCCCGGGAGCGTTACTTAAACCTGAAGGACAGTTTAGCGATTTTCCTACCTTAAAAACCGGATCGACTATCGGTTTTGTAAGGACATATTTCCCGAATACACTAACGTCATCCTCGGTTTACGAATTACAAAGTTCCCAAGTGACCGGAAAGATAGCTTTGCTTAATAATACTAAAAATTTATTTTTTATAGGTTTGCCGTTGCATCAATGTAACGCTAATAATAACGTCGATAGTTTATTGGAAAAAATAATTTTTGATAAATTTAATTATAAATAATGAAGTTTAATTTAAAGATACTTTTACTGTTTTTTGTTCCCTTGCTTTTATCCGGGCAACAAACCGGCAAAATAGCCGGTACAATTAGGGATGCAAAAACAAACTCGGTTCTTCCGGGAGTAAATATTCTATTGAAAGGAACTTATTACGGTGCTGCATCCGACGCTAACGGAAAATATGTGATAAACAGAATATCTCCCGGTACCTACACTATGCAAGTTTCTCTAATAGGATATAAAACGGTTGAGTTTACGGGTTTGAAAGTTGAAGCCAGCAGAACATTGCAAATTGACGTAAAGTTGAAAGAAACTGTGCTTACTATGGATCAAGATGTAATTGTTGTTGGCGATAAACCCCTTGTTGATGTTGAAGAAACTCAAAGTATTAAAACTATTTCAAAGGACGATATTCAAGCTGCAGTAATAGAAAATATTCAAGATGTTGTATCCCAGCAAGCGGGTGTGGTGAAATCGGATAATGAAATTCATATCCGTGGCGGTCGTTCTTATGAAAATGCATTTTTGTTAGACGGAGTTTCGGTTCAAGACCCTCTTGCCGGTACGGGATTCGGATTGCAATTAAGCGCTAACGCAATTGAGGAGGTTGAAGTTATTACCGGCGGATTTAATGCGGAATACGGTCAAGCAACATCCGGTGTTGTGAATGTTAAAACTCGCGAAGGCTCCGATAAATATGCTGGTTATCTATCTTATAAACGTGACAATTTCGGAAGCCGTAAGTCTTACCATGTTTTTAATACGGATATTGTAGAAGCAAATTTAAGCGGACCTGAACCTATAACCGGTAAAATATTACCCGCATTGGGAATTAAAATTCCCGGAGTAATTTCCTTGTTCGGTAGTTTTTACGCAGGATTGAGCGATGGTATCACTCAAGGTTACTACAAACCGACTGCAAAACAATTGAATTCTTCTACTTTTTTCGGAACCCGCTTTGCTCCGCGTGCGGAAAATAATTGGTTTTGGTTGGGTAAAATAACTTATAAAATCAGTCCTACTATGAAATTGGTTTATTCTTATAGTCAGTCCGTAAATATTAACCAAAATTCACAATCGTTACAAACAAATCTGGAATATGTCCAACCAAGTCCGGGGTATCAATACAGATTTCAGAATATTTTAGATAACGCAAATGTATTTACTCATAACAATAAATTTCAGTCAATAAGTTGGACGCACACATTAAATTCAAGAACGTTTTATGAACTTAAACTGAATAAATTCTTTTCCAATTTGAGAGCCGACGCTAACGGCACCGATTGGTTTAATTATACCGAACCGAAAGATATCGTTACTTTTCCCGTACAGTATTATAATACCAACAGGGATACGGTCGGAGTAATTCCCGGAGATGGATTTTGGGATGTCGGAAATCCTTTTACCTGGCACGACCATTTTATTGAAGAGTATTCTATTAAAGGGGATTTAACAAGTTTTTTTGACGAAAAAAATAAATTTAAAACCGGTTTTAATTTAAGATTCCAGGAAATGCAAGTCGTAGATATTTATAAACCTTGGATCGGTAAACTTGGACTGAATAATGATATTTATCGAGTTTATCCTGCGGTCGGATCCTTTTATGCCCAAGACAATATCAACTTTAGCGGAATGATATTAAATTTCGGTTTAAGGCTCGATTATTGGTTCCCAGGCAAATTTGTTGACGACGCGGTCGATAATCCTGATGTTATTACTATTCCCGATGAAATTAGAAAACGGTATAAAGAAGATTCTTTTAAATGGTTTGGAAACAGGCATTTTAAGGCAAGACTAAGTCCAAGGTTGGGAATTTCCCATCCGGTAACGGATAACCAAATATTATTTTTCTCATACGGTCATTTCAGTAAATGGCCTAAACCGCAATTTGTTTATGCTAAGTTAAATCCCACAAGCGCGCAATCATCTTTTCAAAAATTCGGTAATCCCAACCTTAATCCGGAAACTACAGTCGCTTATGAGTTGGGCTTAAAAACTCAATTTAGTGAAAATGATGTTCTTACCGTTACTGCTTATTACAAAGATATTTTTGATTATGTAAGAACCAGAACGGCAAAAATAACTTCGGCCAGACTTGCTACCCAATCTTTTATAACCTATGCCAATATTGACTATGCGCGGTCGCGCGGTCTTGAAATTGAATATAAAAAGAGAATCGGTAAATGGTTTAACGGAAATGTTTCGTTTTCTTATGCAATTGTTACCGGAAAGAGTTCGTCTGCCGACGAAGGTGTTCTCATTCTCAGAGGAGACCTCGACGAATCGGTTAAAGAAGATTTTGTTGCTTGGGACAGACCCTTAACCGCATCGGCAAGTTTAAATTTTTACATCCCGGAAGGAAAACCTTTGTTTGGTTTTGCTCCGGGTTTTTTGGACGATATAAATTTGTATATTCGCGGATTTTTTGAATCCGGTAAACGTTACACGCCTTATGTTTTTACCGGTAACTACGATTTAAATGGCAGACCCGAATATATAAGAGACAGAAAAAATATTTTCGGAAAAGTAGGCGATGATTGGTTTTGGATTGATCTTAATTTAGAAAAATATATTAAAATCGGTTCTTTGAGGTTTGCAATTTTTATGGAAGTCAATAACCTGCTGGATACTAAAAACAGCGCAATTATTAATCCGGTAACGGGTAAGGCTTACGAGTATGGAGACCCGACGCCTTCGTCGTGGAATGATCCGCTATATCCTGATTTACAAGCGCCTATTTCGCCTTTCCCGTTTAATCCAGCTAGATATTTAACAAGGAGGAATATAAAATTCGGAGTTAGTTTTAAATTCTGAAATAATATAAACGAAAAATAATGGGAGTACGTGTAACTAGAATTACAATAAAAAGAAAAATCGTATAAAAACTATCATGGACCAAAATGCAAAGAACCATTTAATATTAAGAAATTTAAGGTAATACTAAATAAAATAAGTTAATGAAGAAAATAATTTTCATAGTGATAATTTTACCGTTGAACGTTATGTTCGCCCAACTTTTTCCAACATTGGGCGGGCAACGCGCTGGAATTTCGGGCGTACAATTTTTGAAAATCGGGGTTGGAGCGCGCGCATCAGCAATGGGTGAATCGTTTGTTGCTATAGCAAACGATGCCTCTTCCCTTTATTGGAACCCGGCCGGTATTGTTCAAGCCAAAAATAATCAATTGCTCATTTCGCATAATAGTTGGGTAGCAGATATTAATCACGAGTTCGTCGGTGGAATTTATCATCTCTCTAAAACGGATGCCGTCGGTATCTCATTTACAGCTTTGCATATGGAAGATATGCCTGTTACTACGGAATTTTTACCTTTCGGAACAGGTGAGTTCTTTTCGTTTGGTGATATTGCAGTCGGCATTAGTTATTCACGACAAATGACCGATAAGTTCAGCTTTGGTGCTACAGTTCGCTATATTGAAGAAACATTAGATAAATTGAAAATGAGAGGAGTTGTAATTGATTTAGGCACTTTGTATTGGACAGGATTAGGTTCTACCCGCTTTGCGGTTGCAATAACAAATTTCGGTAATGAACTTTCTCCTGACGGGAAAGTGGTACTCTGGGGTAAAAGAGAAAAATCGGATTGGCAATCTTTTTCTCCTCCTACAATGTTCCGGTTGGGATTTGCTTTTGAACCGTATCAAAATGATTTTAACAGAATAACTACTTCCGTCCAGTTAAATCATCCGAACGATAACAGCGAAAATGTGACTATGGGTATGGAGTATGCTTGGAAGGAAATTTTCTTTTTAAGAGGCGGATATAAATTTAATGTGGACGAACAGAATTTTTCGGTCGGTACCGGCGTTTCTTTACCGCTCGGTATTGCTCAAGTAAATTTTGATTATGCTTATTCGAATTTTACAAGATTAGGTTCGGCCCACAGATTTTCATTAACATTAAGATTATACTGAAATGAAACTCATTGATTTTCTGAAAATATTTGCACTTGTGTTGATACTTTTTTCTTGCGATCAAAAATTGGATTTGAATGATTTGAATATTTTTGATGATTCCAATCAAGTTGGGAATATTAGCGATACTGTTTATGTTAAGCAAAATCCTGATTGGAAAGGTTTTAACAAACCGCAAGATATAATTGTAGGAAGGGAACCTTTTATTTATGTGGCGGATACGGAAAATGACCGTATTGTTATGTTGGATATTTCCGGTAAAATGCTCGGCGCTAAATCAATTAAACATCCAATAGCATTGGCTCAGGATTATAAACTAAATTTGTATGTTTGTGCTCAATTCGATACCGTTATAAATTCCAGCGATGTTACCTTCAGCGCTTTATACAGAATAAATATGGTTAAAGCCGGACATATAATACAAACTGCCGAGTTAAAACGTATTTTACCTCAAAAACCCGAAGACGATCCGTTCGCATTTACGAGACCAGATAGAGAATTTACGGGCGTTTGCGTTTTCTTTGATAATTCGATTTTGGTTTCCCGGAAAGGTCCGAAAAATTCAAATCCAATTGACCGTGATAATTCCGTTCTGACGCTTCATTACGTTAATACCGTTAAGGGAGATTCTTTGGTTGTGGGAAAGGTCCCGTTGCTAGAGGCTGAAGGCACCGGATTAATGTCGGCTAATCAAATTAGTTCGCTAACGTCATTTAATAAAAAAAGTTTCGATTTTATAATGACCTTAATCGGAAATAACAGCTTTAAAGTACAATGGCTGCAATTTGTTCAAACTCCGGATTTTGTCGGCTACCAACCAAAACTACCTGCAAGTGAATCCGATTTGATGCAAATAGGAAAGTTTGTGAGACCCGAAGACGTAACATTAGATAATTCAAATAATATTTTTGTGGTGGATGCCGGAAAAGATAGCGTTTATAAATTCAATTCATTCGGCGATCAATTACAAGCGTTTGGCGGACCGGATTTATTCGATTCTCCTCACGCGGTTGCATTTTTTAATAAAACTCTTTACGTTCTGGATACTAACAATGACAGAATTGTAAGATTTATTTTATCTACCGATACTCAATAAGGAAAATTCCAAATGCGAAAAAAATTAATATTTATGCTCATATTAACCTTTACCGTTACTATTTTTGCCCAAACAAGAATTCGTGTAATGACTTATAATATACTTAACTATAAAGCTAACGGTACCGTAACTGCTACAAAAAATGCAAATTTGAAAAAAATAATAAATGCCGTTAATCCGGATATTTTGATAGTGCAAGAAATAGACGGTTCTACTTATGTTAATAAATTTTATACTGATGTGTTAGACTCCACCTATAAAAAAGCTGCATTTGTAGATGGTTACGATACGGATAATGCAATGTATTATAAAGATTCGCTGCTTACATTTATCCGTAATACGCCAATCCATACGGACTTGAGAGATATTTCGAAATTTATGATAAGAATAAATTCAATTGATGATACAATATTGGTTTATTCGGTGCACTTAAAAGCCAGCCAAGGTTCGGATAATGAACAAAAAAGGGCAAGTGAAGTTACCAATTTAAGAACCGATACGGATAATTTACAAGTTGGAACCGATTATATACTTGCCGGAGATTTTAATATATATTCTTCGTCTGAACCGGCTTACCAAAAATTAATAGATAAGAACAATACCGGATATTTTGTCGATCCCGAACCGGCGGGTAATTGGCATAACAATTCAGCTTACAGGTCAATTCATACTCAATCAACGCGTACAACTCAACTTGCCGATGGCGGCTCCACGGGCGGGTTAGATGACCGTTTTGATATGATTCTGTTTTCACAATCTGTAAAAGATTCCGGCGGAGTTTTTTATGTGCCGGGTAGTTATACCGTAATGGGCAACGACGGCAACCATTTTAATAGAGCGATTAACGAACTGCCTAATAACGCCGTTTCGGCGGATTTGGCAAACGCGCTTTATTCCTCATCCGATCATCTTCCTGTTTATGCGGATTTTGAGGTGAGTCCGGTTGTCGGTATAAAAGATAAGAACAATACCGTTCCCAATGAATTTGTTTTATACCAAAATTATCCCAACCCGTTTAATCCAACAACTACAATTCAATATTCAATCTCAACCCCCCTCAATCCCCCCTTTGCCAAAGGGGGGAATACAAGGGGGGTTTTTGTAAGCCTAAAGGTGTTTGATATATTGGGTAGAGAAGTAGCAACATTGGTGAATAAAAAACAATCTCCCGGAAATTATTCAGTAACATTTGATGCAGGAAATTTGCCCAGTGGAATTTATTTCTATAAATTAATGGAAAATACTTTTGTTCAAACAAAGAAAATGATTTTGATGAAATAGCTTAGTACTTACAATATATAAAGTATTCAACTACCCGTAAAAGTTATGATATTTGAAGTAAAATTGGTTTTTTATCAAAAATAATATTTGATTGTAGAGCTGATAATAATTAAATTTGAAAATTCATTTAATATATTTTAGGTAAAAAATGACAGAAAAAGAAGGCGTAATTGTACAAGTAATTGGACCCGTTGTAGATATTGATTTTGAAGACGGGCACCTTCCGAAAATTTATAATGCAATTAAAATTCCCAGAACAAATTTAGATGGTAAAGAAGAAGAATTAATAGTTGAAGTGCAACAACATCTTGGAGAGAACAGGGTTAGAACCGTTGCTATGGATTCAACCGATGGTTTGGTAAGGGGAATGAAAGCTTACGATACAAATATGCCCATTTCGGTTCCTGTTGGACCTGAAACGCTTGGCAGATTGATTAATGTTGTTGGTAATACCATTGACGGTCTGGAACCTATTAAATCCGATAGAAAATCACCCATTCATCATCATGCTCCGAAATTTGAAAACCTGACAACGTCCCAGGAGATGTTTGAAACAGGTATTAAGGTAATAGACTTGTTAGAACCCTATTCCAAAGGCGGCAAAACCGGTCTGTTCGGCGGTGCCGGCGTGGGCAAAACGGTAATTATTCAAGAGTTAATCCATAATATTGCGCTCCAGCACGGCGGATATTCGGTTTTTACCGGCGTAGGTGAAAGAACGAGGGAAGGGAACGATCTTTGGCTGGAAATGAAGGAATCCGGCGTTCTTGATAAAACCGCTTTGGTATTCGGACAAATGAACGAACCTCCGGGCGCACGTTTGAGAGTTGGACTTACCGGATTGACAATTGCCGAATATTTTAGAGATGTTGAAGAAAGAGATGTCCTTTTGTTTATTGATAACATTTTCCGTTTTACACAAGCCGGATCGGAAGTGAGTGCTTTATTAGGTAGAATGCCTTCTGCGGTTGGTTACCAGCCTAATTTGGCTTCCGAAATGGGCGAACTGCAAGAAAGAATTACTTCTACGGAAAAAGGTTCAATTACATCGGTACAAGCAATATATGTACCTGCAGATGACTTAACCGATCCCGCTCCTGCAACGGCGTTTTCGCACTTGGATGCTACAACAGTATTAAGCCGTCAAATTTCCGAGCTCGGTATTTATCCCGCTGTGGATCCTCTCGATTCCACTTCAAGAATTTTGGAGCCGGGAATTTTAGGAGAAGAACATTATAATATCGCAATGCAAGTGAAAGAAATTTTACAGCAATATAAAGATTTGCAGGATATTATAAACATATTGGGAATGGACGAATTATCCGAAGAGGATAAAGTGATTGTTAGACGCGCCAGAAGAATACAGAGGTTCTTAAGTCAACCTTTCCATGTAGCCGAACAATTTACCGGTGTTAAAGGCAAATATGTAAAGTTAGAAGATACTTTGAGAAGCTTCAGAGAAATTATAGAAGGAAAACACGATGATTTGCCGGAAATGGCATTTATGTATGTCGGCGTTATAGAAGAAGCGGTAGAAAAAGCTAAGCAAATGAACGTAGCATAATGAAAGAAATTCACGTTGAAGTAATTACTCCGTCTAAAGTCGCTTTTAACGATCAAGCGCATTCCGTAACGGTCCCTGGTACAAAAGGGAATTTCCAAGTGCTGTTCAATCATGCTCCTATTTTAAGCAGCTTGGAAATCGGTAAGGTTAAAATAGTCGACAAATCCGATGCGGAGCATGTTTATGCTACCGGCGGCGGTACGGTTGAGGTGTTAAATAATAATATACTTATTCTGGTGGAAAGTTTTGAAGCCGCCGAGGAAATTGATGTTGAAAGAGCTCAAAAAGCATTGGAACGTGCAAAAGAAAGATTAGCTCATAAAAGCAAGGAAATAGATTCCCTTAGAGCCGAATTGGCATTGAAAAGAGCTATAAACCGACTTAAAATTGCCCGCAAATAATACTTGATATAAAACAACGTAACTATTTATAGCAAAAGGGTTTATCTAAGTTTAGATAAACCCTTTTGTATTTTAAGTATGATTAAATTGATTTTTATTTTGCGTTTTTATATCTTTCCGCTACCGCATCCCAATTAACTACATTCCAAAAATTGGAAATATATTCCGGACGTCTGTTTTGGTATTTCAAATAATAAGCATGCTCCCAAACATCAAGACCGAGTATCGGAGTGCCTTTAACTTCGAGAGGCAAATCCATAATAGTGTTATCTTGATTGGGTGTGGAAGTAATTACCAAATTCCCGTCGTTTACAATTAACCAAGCCCAACCGGAACCGAATCTGCCTGCCGCTGCGGCAGAAAACTTATCTTTGAAATCGGTAAACGATCCGAAAGTTGAATTAATTTTATCGGCTAATTCACCCGTTGGTTCTCCGCCTTTGTTAGGACCCATAATTGTCCAGAATAAAGAATGATTAAAATGACCGCCGCCGTTATTTCTAACAGCTACCGGAAGGGATGAAACGTTTTTCAATAATTCCTCTAATGATTTTCCTTCCATTTCGGTTCCTTCTACTGCAGCGTTTAATTTTGCAACATATCCGCCGTGGTGTTTGCCGTGATGAATTTCCATTGTTTTTGCATCAATATAAGGTTCTAATGCATCAAAACCATAAGGTAGTGCCGGTAATTCGAATTTACTCATTTTTTTCTCCTATTTGTATTTTTAGTTAATTATTAATTTTATGCGCTAAATGACTCGCCGCAACCGCATGTTTTAGTGGCATTCGGATTATTAAAAATAAATCCTTTCCCGTTTAATCCGTCTGAGAAGTCCAGTTCGGTACCCATCAAATAAAAAAGACTTTTACCGTCAACAATTAATTTTAATCCGTTTCTCTCTATTACGGTATCGCTGTCGGTTGTTTTGTCGTCAAAACCCAAATCATACATTAATCCGGAACATCCTCCTCCTTTTACGCTTAACCTTAAGCCGTGGGATTCGGGAATATTATTTTCCGATCTTATTCTTACAATTTGATTAATTGCCTTATCGGTTATATTTATAAGATTATTTGTATTTTCAGTCATTTTTAACTTCCTCCGACTTTTGATTATTATGCTGTTGTCTCTTCCGGAACGACTTTGTTGTTAGAGACCAAATCTTCGTTTACTTTCCATGTTTTGTTATCGAGTCTCGATATTTTTCCCGATGTTTCCAAATAATTGATAAACATGTTCGAAATTTTTTCTACGTCTTCATAATACAATGTTATTTCTTTCAATTCGAAATAGTGTTTAATGGCATATTGAATATCTCTCAAAAAAACATTTGAATGTTTTATTAAAGGGTAATTTTCATGCATATAATTAAAGAATATTTGCTCTTCCGATTTTAATTGTTCAAAAAGTTTCTCTGCTGAATCGGTTTTCATATTAAATTAGTTCCTCCAAATTTGTGGAATGTAGCACATTAATTAATTTATTCTGAATTTTATGTAACGGATTTCTTATTTCACACTTATTCAATCTCATGCAGTCATTTTCCGTAGCTCCTTCGTACATGCAATCGGTTATTTGTAATTTCTGATCGACGGCATTAATTATATCTTTTAGACTCAAATTTTTAGGAGGGACGTTAATCGAATACCCGCCTGTTTTTCCGTATTGAGATTTAATGATTTTGTGTCTTACCAGTTTTTGCATTATTTTCGCTAAAAGGTTATATGGAATATTCATTGAGTCCGATATTTCTTTTGTACTAATTGAATTCCCGTTTGAATTGTTCGCTAAGTATTTTAGCGCAAATAAAGCATATTCGGTTGATTTTGATAATTTAAGCATATATACGACTAAATTAGTCCTATATAAAATTATAAATAATTTGTTGAATAGTCAAGGAATAATAAATTATAATCCGAGAATTGTAATACAACTTTCGGCAAAATTTACAACCGGTGTAAAATAAATTCCGAAAAGAAGAATTGGAATTAACAAGGCTAAGATAAACAACATATTCGGTAAAGGAGTAACTATTGTTTCTTTAGCGGGTTCGGGCTTGGTTAAAAACATATGTTTCAAAACCCTGATATAATAATAAAGAGAAACTACGCTGTTTAGAACTGCAATTACGGCAAGAGCAGCCATTTTAGCATCGAGAAGCGCAACGAATAAATAAAATTTACCTACAAACCCTGCCGTAGGAGGTAGACCGGTTAATGAAACAAGGAATATTGCAAAAGAAACTCCTAAAAACGGAGATGCATATCCTAAGCCATCGTAATCATTTATATCTTCGGAACCAATTTTATTGGCTATTAACATTACAATATAAAATGAGCCGAGGTTCATTAACAAATAGAACATAAAATAGATTAAAACGGCTTCCACGCCAATATTAGACATTACCACAACGCCCAGCAAAAGATATCCGGCATGTGCAATGCTTGAATAGGCAAGCATTCGTTTTAAGTTATCTTGCCAAAGTGCGGCAAAGTTTCCGAGAGTCATGGTTAATACGGAAAGAATGGCTAAAAGAAGTTTCCAATCGAAAACTTGTATCAAATGCCAAGTTCCGTTCATATCTACATCGGAAACGAACGCCGTTTTGAGAAACCTTATTAGTAAAGCAAAACCTGCGGCTTTGCTGGCAACTGAAAGAAATGCAGTAATACTAATTGGAGCACCTTCGTAAACATCGGGCGTCCAAAAATGAAACGGAGCGGCGGATATTTTATATCCTATGCCGGCTACAATTAAAATTAATGAAAAGGATAAAGTCAGCCAATTTATTTGGATATGCCGTAAAGCTAAATTTATTTCATTTAAATTGGTAGTTCCGGTCATTCCGTAAATCATTGAAATACCAAATAACATAGTTCCCGAAGAAACAGCTCCGTAAATCAAATATTTCAACGATGCTTCGCTGTTCCGTTCGCGTAATTTTGTAAAACCGGCTAATACGTAAGATGAGAGAGAGAGTAATTCCATAGATAAATACATCAATATCAAATCGGAGCTTGAAACCATGATAAGCATGCCTAAAATCATTCCGAATATCAAAGCATAATATTCTCCGAGCCGGTCGGTAACTTTTTGAATTTCGTTGGAAGAATAGGAGAAAAAGACAATTAAAATTGAAGCTAAAATTATTAAAATCTTAAAATAAGAACCGAACGAATCTGCGGTAATCATCCCAGATTTACTGCCAGTTCCGGAAAGGGAAAATGCGAATCCCGACTGTTGCAAATCGCTAATGACAAAAATACCGGCAATAAACAATCCGATAAGCGCTATAATGGGAATTACTGATTTTTGTTTGACAAAGATCAGATCGAATATTACAAGAAGTATTAGAGTAATTGTAATTACAACTTCAGGTTTAATTAACGATATCGAATTTGATAAACTTGTAAAATCCATAACAGTTCTTTTTTAAAATCCACTCATAGTTAAATTGACCGAATTAGCAGAGATAAAATTGACTAAACTGGTAACCGACGTATTCATTAAGTGAATCATCGGCGAGGGATAAATTCCCAAGAAAATAATAATAAGCATTAACGGAATAAACATGGCATATTCGCGTCCGTTAAGATCCGGCAATGATTTCCATTTTTCGTTTAATTCTCCAAAGAAAATTCTTTGCAGCGTCCATAACATATAAGCCGCACCCAATAATATTGCCAAGGTTGAGATAATCGTTACCGTTCTTATTGCTTCTACGCTAAAGGCTCCAAGGAATACCAACGCTTCGGACACGAATCCGCTTAAACTCGGTAATCCGATAGCGGCAAAAAACGCTACCGTTACAAATCCCGTATAAACCGGCATTTGATTTGCCAATCCTCCGAACTCATATATACCTCTGGTATGGGCTCTGTCATAAACCACGCCTACAATGAGGAATAACATAGCCGTAATAGTTCCGTGGTTAAACATTTGGAAAATTGCGCCGTTAATTCCTATTGTAGTTAATGAAGCCATTCCAAGAAGCACATAACCCATGTGGGATACGGATGAATAAGCAATAAGTTTTTTGAAGTCTTTCTGAGCCAGAGCTACAAAAGCACCGTATATCATATTTATCATACCGAAAAGGGCAATGTACCAGATTAATTCTCTTGTTATTTGCGGAAAAATAGGATAGCTGATTCTCAAAATTCCGTAAGTTCCCATTTTTAATAAAACGCCTGCAAGAATAACGCTAATTGGAGTAGGTGCTTCAACGTGAGCGTCGGGCAGCCAAGTATGGAAAGGGAACATCGGTATTTTAATTGCAAATCCGATGAATAAGAAAATATAAGCTATAAATCTTAAGTTGTGCGGATTTAGCGGCGACAAAATACCTGTTGTATTGTAATTAGATTGATTCATTAAAGCGAAAAAGTTAAAAGTAAATGCATGAGAACCGTCGGGTAAGGTTTGCGTTGCGCTGAAATATAAACCTATCATAACCAAAAGCATAAAAACGCTTCCGACCAAAGTATAAATAAAGAACTTAATAGCCGCATATTCTTTTCTGGGTCCGCCCCAAATTCCAATTAAGAAATACATCGGAAGCAGCATAAGTTCCCAGAAAACATAAAATAAGAAAAAGTTAAGCGATACAAAGACACCCATCATTGCGGTATCGAGAAGTAAAAAGAGAGCGAAATAACCTTTAACCGATTTGTTGATTGTCCAAGATGATAATGTGGCAATAAATGAAATAATAGCAGTTAATAAAATCATCGGAGCGCTAATTCCGTCTGCACCGACAATATAATTTATTTTAATAGTTCCAATCCAAGAGCCGCCGAAAATTTCTATCCATTTATAATTTTCCAAAAATTGGAATGTATTGGGATCGAAAATTCCACCTTTAGTAAAATCGAAATTTGCTATTAAAATTATTGCCAATATAACTTGCAAACCGGTTGCAATTAGAGAAACGTATTTCACTTCCTTCTCTTGCCCCTTCTTAAGAAGGAGTACGACAATCATTCCTATTAAGGGAATAAAAGTCAGCAACGATAAAATTGGAAATCCACTCATAATTATATTCTTATTTTATTAATTGTTCATTTTTGGTTAAATAAGTAACAAAAGAATTAAAATTGAAAAAACCACTAAAACAATATAAGTTTGAATTTTTCCTGTTTGTAATTTTCTGAATCCTAATCCTAATAATCCGCTTAAAAATGCGGTTCCGTTAACAGCACCGTCAACTACATATTTATCAAACACTCCGCTAATATTCGATAATCCTCTTGTAACAAAAGCGGTTCCGTTTACTATTCCGTCCACCACATATTTATCAAACAGCGAAAGTAATTTGCTCAATCCGATTGTACCGCCGATAAAAGTTGCCGCATAAAATTCATCCACATACCATTTATTTAGCGAAAATAAATAGAGCGGTTTCAATTTTTCAGCCCATTTGTCGGGGTCAAACACCCGCCATTGATAGAGTAAAAATGCAAGTAAAACTCCAAGTCCGGCTAAAGTTATTGACATTGTTAAAGTAGGAATATGAGCCCAGTGCATTGCATGTTCATATTCTTCGGAATTCATTACCGGAGCTGAATTTTCTGCATTTTCCTGTTCAACTGTATTATCGTTAATCATAAAATGATATCTTGATTCATTCGGAATAACTTGCTGAGGGGTATGAACCCATTTTGATAAAAACCAGCCGGATTCCGGTGAAACCGGATTTGGAGAAAACCAGAAGAATAATGACAACGTTGCCAATACAATTAACGGGATAGTCATTACTAAAGGAGTTTCATGAGCGTGGTCATATTTTTCTTGATTTCTCGGTTTCCCGTGAAAAGCAATTATAATTAATCTAAACATATAAAAAGCCGTCATCATAGCAACAAGAAAGCCGAATGTTGGCAATAACCAATGCCCGGTTAGATGTGCAAAAGCAAGGCTGCCGGCAAGAATTCCGTCTTTACTTAAAAATCCTGAAAACAATGGAATTCCCGAAAGGGCAAGCGACGAAATTACAAAAGTAGTATACGTAACGGGCATTTTCTTCCTTAAACCGCCCATGTTTCTAATGTCCTGCTCATGATGCATAGCGTGAATTACCGAACCGGAACCGAGAAATAAATTCGATTTGAAGAATGCATGGGTGACCAAATGGAAGAATGCAAATGTATATGCGCCTACTCCTACCGACATTACCATGTAACCAAGTTGACTAACGGTAGAATAAGCAAGCACTCTTTTGATGTCGTTTTGCGTTAGAGCTATTGATGCGGCAAGGAAAGAAGTAAAGCCGCCGATTACGGCTATAAATAACATTGCGTCTGCTGTAAGAATAGGGAATATGCGCAATGATAAATACACACCGGCGGCAACCATTGTAGCCGAATGAATTAAAGCACTTACCGGTGTGGGACCTTCCATAGCATCGGGTAGCCAAACATGAAGAGGGAACTGAGCCGATTTTCCTACAGCTCCAAGGAACACCAATATTCCCGTTGCCGTTAACCAACCGCTGCTGCCAAAAGGAATGTGACCCAAAGAAATTTCATGAAAAATTTGGTCGAATGTGAATGTATGGTAATTTGTATAAAGAATCAGTATCCCAATCAACATTCCAATATCGCCGACCCGGTTTGTAAGAAAAGCTTTTTTGCCGGCATCGGAAGCCGATTTTTTTTCGTACCAAAATCCTATTAATAAGTAAGAAGATAAACCTACCAATTCCCAAAAGATGTACATCATTAACAAATTATCAGCAATAACAATTCCTATCATCGAAAAAGTAAAGATTCCTAAATACGCATAATATCTATTAAATCTGGAATCGCCTTTCATATATTCCAACGAATAAATATGTACAAGCGAACTGATAAGATTAACTACAAATAACATAATCGTAGCGATATTATCGATTTTTACTCCCAGAACAATTTGGGTTTTGCCTATTCCGGGTATATTGCCGAAGTCAATCCAAGTAAATCTGAAAATTATATCATTATGAAGGTATTGAGTAAATTTGATTACCATTATTGTAATAGCGGAAGCCAAGCCGAATAATAGAATTCCGATTCCCAGCTTATAGATTTGTGGAAATCTTTTATTGAAAAGCACAATAAGCGCAAAACCAAAAACCGGCAATAATAAAGAAGAAATCGATAAAGTAACTATAGTTTGATCAAACATTTCCGCTATTCTTTTAATTTGTTTATTTCGTCAATATCAACGTTTGCAAAAGTTTTGTAAACGTTCAGTACAATTGCAAGCGCAATTGCCGCTTCGGCGGCCGCTAAAATAATTATAAATAACGCCATAATTTGTCCGCCTAATCCAAAATTACCGAACCGTGAAAAAGCAATAAAATTTATGTTGGCGGAGTTAAGAATTAACTCAATTCCCATCAATACCATTATGGCGTTTTTTCTTGTAACCACGGCATAAATTCCCAGCGAGAACAATACAGCGCTAACAATTAAAAAATGATGTAAACCAACATGAAGCATTTTTAATCCTTTTCTCTTCTTGCTATTGATGCCGCTCCTATTAAAGCGACAAGTAATAAAATTCCTAAAAGTTCAAAAATTAACACATAATCCGTTATTAAAAGTTTTCCAAGATTGTAAATAGTTGTATTACCCGGATCGCTTAAAACTGATGTTTTCCAATTTGTTGTATACATTAGGGAAATCAGTACGCCTGCAAAAATTCCTACTCCTAAAACAGCCGGTATTACATGTAATGTGCCGGATTTTATATCTACCGAAGTGATTTTATTGGTTAACATTACACCAAATAAAAGTAAAATTAAAATTCCGCCGATGTAAACAATAACTTGAACAACGGCTATAAAGTCGGCACCCAATAAAACATATATTCCGGTTACTCCAAAAAATGTAAACAGCAAATTAAAAGCTGCATGAACAATATTTTTGGAACTGACAACCGCAAAGCCGCTTATAATTGTAATAGCGGCGAAAAGATAAAATATTATGTCGTATAAATTCATAATTTATTCCGACTTTTGATTGTTTTTATTTGGGTCGACCGGCGGTTTTGCCTTTGCGGCAGCGGCTTTTTCCGCCGCGGCTTTTGCTTTAGCTGCTGCTTTTTCCGCCATAAACTTTTCGTAATTTATTTTCTTTTGTTCAACTTCGTTTGGTGTTAACGTTGAAAAATTATAAATTAAATCTTGTCTTTTATATTCCGAGAATTCATAAACGTCAGTCATATAAATACATTCAGTAGGACAAGGATAAACACATAGAGAGCAGTAACAACATTTAGCAATATCTATTTCAAATTTAGTAACCCAAAGAGCTTTCTTTTTCCCGTTTGATGTTGTTCCCAAATCGTCTGTAGGTAACCCTTTTACCGTGTCAATGTGGATACAATCGACCGGGCAAGCTCTTTCGCATTGAAGACAACCGATACAATCGTCTATATTTACATATAATCTGTTTCTGGCTCTTTCGGGTAAAGGAAGTTTTACATCGGGATATTGAATAGTAACGGCGGGAACAAAAAGATGTTTGAATGTTACCTTCATACCGATTAAAACGGTCCAAATGCCATCCCATGTATTTTTAAGATATTTTTTCATTTTACAATAATGAAATAATTCCAACAATTAATAAATTGAACACCGCATAAGGAATAAGATATTTCCAACAGACTGTCATCAATTGATCCACTCTTAACCTCGGCAAAGTCCATCTTAACCACATTTGTACAAATACGAAGAAAACTCCTTTTGCCAAAAACCAAAATAATTGTTCAACCGGAATTAACCACGGAATTCCGAGCGAATTTCCCAAATATCCGAACGGCGATTGATATCCTCCGAAGAACAGAGTAACAACAATTGCCGAAACGGCAAACATATTAGCATATTCCGAAAGAAAGAACATTGCAAATTTCATCCCGCTATATTCCGTGTGAAAGCCGGCAACCAATTCCGACTCGGCTTCGGGAATATCAAAAGGAGTTCTGTTTACTTCTGCCAACGTACTGATAAATAATATAACAAAAGCAATAACCATAAAAGGAATTAGTAAAATTTGAGTAATACCGCTGCCGGCTGCTCCGCCTAATATATTCCAATTCCAGAAATAAGCGGTTTGTTGTTGACTTATTGTATTAAGATTTAACGTTCCGGTTAACATAACTAAAGTAAGTACAACTATAGCTGTAGGAATTTCATAACTAACAATTTGAGCGGCAGATCTCATTGCGCCCAGCAGTGAATATTTGTTATCGGAAGCCCAACCTCCCATAAGAATTCCGACTACGACAAAACTTGAAACCGCTAAAATGTAAAAAATTCCTACTTCAATACCGGATCCGATGTAAATACTGGAAAAGGGAATAGCGGCAAATGCCGCATAACTTCCTAAAAAAACAATATAAGGAGCTAAGTTAAAAAGTTTTCTATCGGCTGCCGGTGTAACAATATCTTCCTTTTGCAATAATTTTAGTAAATCCGCAACGGTTTGCAATATTCCGTGGTAACCCACTCTCATCGGTCCTAATCTGTCCTGCATATGCGCCGATACTTTTCTTTCGCCGAGGACGGCAAAAAGTACAAATGGTAAAATCCATACGAATAATGGCAGTGCGGCTCCAATTATATAGGCTACAATTTGATTACCGAATATGTTAGTTAGAATATCGTACATTACCTGTCAACCTCGCCTAAAACTATATCCGTACTTCCTAAAATTGCAATTAAATCGGCTACAAGATGTCCTTTGCTTATTTCGTTTAACACTGAAAGGTTAACAAAAGAAGGACCTCTTACTTTCATTCTGAAAGGATTAACCGAACCGTCGCTTATAATGAAAAATCCCAATTCGCCTTTTGGATTTTCAACGCGCGAATAAATTGAACCTTTAGGCGGTTTTACTCTTTTAGGAACAGCTTCATGAACATTACCTTCGGGAATTTGATCAATTGCCTGCTCCACAATTCTTAAGCTTTGTTCCATCTCTTGAACTCTAACAAAGTATCTGTCCCATGAATCTCCAACGGTCCCTTTTTCGCCTTCTCCAACGGGAATGTCAAAATCGAATCTGTCATAAATAGAATACGGATCGTTTTTGCGCAAATCCCATTTTAGTCCGCTGGCTCTTAGCATCGGACCGGTTACACCATAGTTTATTGCGGTGTCTAAAGGCAAAATACCGATGTTTGCAGTTCTTTCAATAAAAATTTTATTAAAGGAAAGCAATTCATTAAGTTCAACTATTTTAGGTCTGAAATATTCCACAAATTCTTTTGTCAGTCGCACAAAATCGGGATGAATATCGTGAGATAAACCTCCGACCCAAATATAATTGTATAAAAGTCTGGCGCCGCAAGTCATTTCAAAAAGCGAAAGGATTTTTTCGCGGTCTCTAAAACAATATAGAAAAGGAGTAAATGCTCCGATATCCACGCCGTAAGTGCCAAGTGCTACCAAATGCGAAGCAATTCTTTGCAATTCTGCCATAATAACTCTAATGTACTCTACTCTTTCCGGAACTTTAATTCCCATTAATCTTTCTACGGCAATTGCGTAACCAAGGTTATTAGACATTGAAGCCAAATAATCCATCCTGTCGGTATAAGGTACAACTTGAGGATAAGTCATTGCTTCGGCATGTTTTTCGAAACAACGGTGTAAGTAACCGATATGAGGTTTAACATTTACAATCAGTTCACCTTCCAATTCCAATTCCAATCTCAACACACCGTGCGTAGAAGGGTGCTGAGGTCCCATATTCAGTATAAGTTCTTCGGTTTTAAGTGTTTTTGTTTCCATATATTAGTACGGAACCCTCATACCGTTATAGAATTCAGGATTTTTATAATCTTTTCTCAGCGGATGACCCGCTTCCCAATCTTCGGGCATTAAAATTCTTCTTAAGTCGGGATGGTTAAGGAATACAATCCCGAACATATCATATGCTTCACGTTCGTGCCAGTCTGCCGTTCTCCAAATGGATTCAACGGATTCCACGTTAGGGTTATCAACACTAACGGAAACTTTTAAGTTAACTTTATGACCAAGTTCAATTGAATGAAGATGGTAATAAACGCTTAAGGTGCCTTTTTCAATTACTTCGTTACCTTCTTCATCTTTGGTTTTTTTTTCGTTTGCGTCATCAACTCCTGATAAACACATTAAGGAGTCGAATTTCAATTGTTCGTTATCTCTTAAAAACTTCGATACTTCTTTAATGGCAAGCGGGTTTACAACAATATAAGAATCGACGGGCAATTCGTTTTCGAATCCGATAATTTTATCGTCGAATTTTTGTTTCAGCAATTCAAATATTTCTTCGGGTTTCATCATGCCGTCTTTTTTCTTAATGTTTCGTGTCTGATTTTATCTTGCAATTTTAATAAACCTTCCAACAATGCTTCCGGTCTTGGAGGGCAGCCGGGCACATAAACATCAACCGGAATAACGCGGTCAATTCCCTTTAACACATGATAGCCGTGTTCCCAATAAGGACCGCCGCAATTGGCGCAGCTTCCCATGGAAATTATATATTTGGGATCTGGCATTTGCTCATATAATCTTTTTATACGGGTAGCCATTTTTAAGGTAACGGTGCCGGAAATAATTATTGCGTCGGCTTGTCTTGGAGTAGGACGTGGAATAACCCCGAACCGGTCGAAATCATAGTGCGAAGCTGAAGTAGCCATCATTTCGATTGCGCAGCAAGCAAGACCAAAACTTAGCTGCCAAATTGATGATAATCTTGCCCAGTTAAGTAAATCTTCTGTCTTTGTTATTACAATGTTACTGTCGGAAAATTCTTTATCTAAAATGCCCATATGTTATCTTTAGTTATTCAGTATCTGAAGAAACATTTTGATCAACCACCGGCGGAGCAATTTTTTTCTCCACAATTACTTTTTTAGGAATATCGATTTTTGGTTTATCCCAATTCAAATCTCCTTTCCTCCATTCGAAAGCCATCCCAAGGAACAATACCAACAGGAAAAAAGCACCTACAACAAATCCGTAAAAACCAAATTGTTTGTAAACAACAGCCCATGGAAACAGTAGCACAACTTCAACATCAAAAATTAAGAAGATAAGCGCAACCACATAAAACCGGATATTGAATTTAACCCATGGAGTTCCGATGGGATTTTCTCCGCATTCGTAAGTGGTTAATTTTTCTTTCGTCGGGCGTTTTGGTCGGACAAAGTAGGCAGCAAAAAGGGCAATTGCCACAAAGGCAGCTGCAATAAGTATAAATATGAAAACTTTACCAAATTCGGTTAACATAGTCTTTTAAAAATTTTGTTTCAAAACTACTACAGATCGTTTAGAATGTCAAGAAATGTTTTGCCGAAATGCAAAAAAAAGACAAAAATGTACTCTTTTTTATTCATTGTTTTGTCATTTCCTTTTTAATGAGCTCTTCTTAAAAAATTTTCGGGATTTAAATGCAATTAATTTGTGCAGATTGGATTTAAAAATAAATTGCGCAATATAAATTAACTTTACTTTCGGATTGGCACAAATGTAAAGATCATCCCACCGCGGATTAAATTTATTTTTGAAGTTGTAAAGTCCTTTGTAGTTATAAGCAAATTGAATTAATTGCCCAATTTTGTTTACGAAATAATCTTTAGAATATTTTTTAACTGTTTCGTAATTAATAACAAAAGGTACTTCCCCCAAACTCCATTCGGAATAACCTGTTGATTTAAGTATTCCGAATACGGAATAAATCAGATATTCCATAACTCCAACCGGTGCATTCTTTTTGCGGAGAAGGAGTTCGGTGTGATATTTATATCTTGAATTTGTGGAAATTTGAATTGCCGCCAACC
>Ga0256841_1001123_pt1 | contig 24386 bp, 21 predicted proteins | sample 356308metaG_FD_185971 | JGI IMG/M metagenome (GOLD analysis project Ga0256841, IMG submission 185971) | Hydrothermal vent microbial communities from Mid Atlantic Ridge, Atlantic Ocean - 356-308 | ecosystem: Environmental > Aquatic > Marine > Hydrothermal vents | place: Atlantic Ocean: Mid...
CTGCCGGGCGGTAGGAAGAGCATGTCACCGCAGCCGAGCAAGGTTTCCGCACCCGCCTGATCCAGGATGGTGCGGGAATCGATCTTGGAAGACACCTGAAACGCGATCCGGGTCGGGACGTTGGCCTTGATCAGCCCGGTGATGACATCGACCGAGGGCCTCTGGGTGGCGAGGATCAGATGGATGCCGGCGGCCCTGGCCTTCTGGGCCAGGCGGGCGATCAGCTCCTCCACCTTCTTGCCGACGATCATCATCATGTCGGCCAGTTCGTCGATGATGACGACGATGACGGGAAGCGGTTCGAGCAGCGGCCAGCTGCCACCCTCCTCCATATCGCCGGGGCGGAAAAACGGATCCCGGATGGGCTCGCCGCGGGCGTTCGCCTCGCCGATCTTGCGGTTGAATCCCTCCAGATTGCGCACTTTCAGGGCCGACATCAGGCGGTAGCGGCGTTCCATTTCGGCGACGCACCAGCGCAGCGCCGAGGCGGCCTCCTTCATGTCGGTGACCACTGGGCTCAACAGGTGGGGAATGCCCTCGTAGGCCGACAATTCCAGCATCTTCGGGTCGATCATGATCAGGCGCACCCGTTCTGGGGTGGCCTTGTAGAGCATGCTGAGGATCATGGCGTTGATCGCCACCGACTTGCCGGAACCGGTGGTTCCCGCCACTAGCAGATGGGGCATCTTGGCCAGATCGGCGACCACCGGACGCCCGGAGATGTCCTTGCCCAGCACCAGGGTGACCGGCGACTTGGACTTCTGATACTCCCGGCTTGCCAGAATTTCCCGCAGATAGACCGTTTCCCGCTCGAAATTGGGTATTTCCAAGCCCACGTAGGACTTTCCCGGAATGACCTCCACCACCCGGACGCTGGGAACCGACAGGGAGCGGGCCAGATCGGTCGCCAGATTGGTGATGCGGCTGCCCTTGATCCCGGGGCCCGGCTGGATCTCGAAGCGGGTGATCACCGGTCCGGGATGGACCTCGCGCACCTTGACCTGCACCCCGAAATCCGCCAGCACGGCCTCCAGCTGCTGGGACATGAGCGCCAGCTCCTCCTTGGAATAGCCGGTCGTCCGGCCGTCGCCTTCCTCCAACAGATCCAGAGGCGGCAGGGTGGACTCGGCAGCGGCCGGGGGGTCGGCCCGGCGGGTTGTCGCCTTTTTGCCGATCACCGGCTGTGTTCCGGCCGGATTCCCCTTTTTCGCTTTTTTCGCCTTCGCTTCCGACTTGGGAGAAGATTCGGCGACCAACGCCAGCACACCGCCCTTCGCCGGCGGAGGCGGAGAAGGCTCCACCTCGACGGTCTCGACGATCCTCGGCTCCCGCCTGACCACGCGCTCGGCCCCGGCGGCAGATCGCTGCAGCCGGGCAGCCCACAGGCGTCGCAACCGCTGTCGAAGAAAGGCCCAGCCCCGGAGCACCAAGGCCCCGATGCGCTCCATGAGGTCGAGCCAAGACAGACCGGTCAGCAGGGTCCCTCCAGTCAGGAACAGGACCAGCAACGCCAGGGTCGCCCCCAGGACCCCGAAATGATTCAACAGCCATTCCCCGGTCACCACCCCCACGATTCCCCCGCTGGTTTCCGGCAAGTCGAGGGGGGCGCGGGGAAAATGCACATAGCCGATCCCCGCCCCGCTGACGACGGTGAGCAGGAGTCCGACCCAGCGCACGCCCAGAACCGCGGCGTCGTGCCGGCGGCGGCCGCCGTGATAGACCGACCAGCCGTGCCAAGCGATCATCCCCGGCACCAGGAAAGCCATCACCCCCAACAGAGTCAGGCCGAAATCCGCCAGCCAGGCCCCCACCAGGCCGCCGGCATTGGCCAGGGGGCGTCCGGTGCCGGTATGACGCCAACCGGGATCCTCCAGATCGAAACTCGCCAGGGAGACCAAAAGGTAAAGGGCCACTGCCAGATGACACAGCAACCCGATTTCCCGCAGACCGTGGGTGAATCGGTCCATGCCGGGGGGGAACAGAGCTTTCTTCGTTTGAGACAAGGCGCTTACGATTGGCTTAAAGGATTCATTGTTGTAGATCGGAGCGAGAATGGCAAGATCGCCTTTACCCGCCGAAGCTGGAACGACATACTATTCGTCCTATTTTAACTTAGATGATTCGACCCAAGGAGGACCATTCGCATGAGCGAATCCAGACATTGCCGTCTTCTGATTCTCGGCTCGGGGCCCGCCGGCTACACCGCCGCCATCTATGCCGCCCGCGCCAACCTGAAGCCGGTGCTGATCACGGGCATCGAGCAGGGAGGACAACTGATGACCACCACGGACGTGGAAAATTGGCCGGGCGACCCGGAAGGGGTCCAGGGACCGGAGTTGATGGAGCGGATGCGCCGTCATGCGGAAAGATTCGACACCGAGATCGTTTTCGATCACATCCACCGCGCCGACCTCTCCAAACGTCCCTTCACCCTGATCGGCGACAACGGCAGCTACACCTGCGACGCCCTCATCATCGCCACCGGTTCCTCGGCGAAATACCTGGGCCTTCCCTCGGAGGAGAAATACAAGGGCCGCGGCGTGTCCGCCTGCGCCACCTGTGACGGATTCTTCTACAAGGACCAGCCGGTGGCCGTGGTCGGCGGCGGCAACACCGCCGTCGAAGAGGCCCTGTATCTGGCTAACATCTGTTCCCAGGTCACCCTGATCCATCGCCGTGACAAGCTGCGGGCGGAAAAGATCCTAGTCGACCGTCTGATGAAACGGGTGGAAGAAGGGAAAGTCCGGATCGAATGGAACCACGTGGTCGATGAAATTCTGGGCGACGACAAGGGGGTCACCGGCGTCCGCATCAAACACGTGCAAAGCGGGGAAACCAAGGTCATCACCGTTTCTGGGGTCTTCATCGCCATCGGCCACACCCCCAACACCAAAATCTTCGAAGGGCAGCTGGAACTGGACCACGGCTACATCAAGGTCAAAGGGACCGGCGACAACCAGGGCGACGCCACCGCCACCAGCGTTGCAGGCGTATTCGCCGCCGGCGACGTGGCGGATCCGGTCTATCGTCAGGCCGTCACCTCCGCCGGAACCGGCTGCATGGCCGCCCTGGACGCGGAGAAATTCCTGGAAAAGTAGGTCGAAAGGGTCATGTTGACCCTCCTGGACAGTCGGGATGCCCGGCAGCCTTTCCCCCCGGTGGACCAGGCTCTGGAAGAACCCAACGGCCTGCTCGCCGTCGGCGGAGACCTCTCCCCTCCCCGTCTGCTGCAGGCTTACCGTCAGGGCATCTTTCCCTGGTACAACCCCGGCGAACCCATTCTCTGGTGGTCTCCGGATCCCAGACTGGTGCTGTTCCCGGAAAAGCTGAAGGTTTCCCGCAGCCTCCGCAAACGCTTGCGCCGGGACGAATTCCGTTTCACCCTCGATCAGGCGTTCGAGGAAGTGATCGACGCCTGTGCCGCCCCCCGGGGAGAGGAACGCGGTACCTGGATCACCCCGGAGATGCGGGAAGCCTATGTCCGCCTCCACCGCCTGGGACACGCCCATTCGGCGGAAACCTGGCATGACGGGGAACTGGTGGGTGGACTGTACGGCGTGGCCATCGGCCGGGTGTTCTACGGCGAATCCATGTTCCACCGCCGCAGCGACGCTTCCAAGGTGGCCTTCGTCCGCCTGGTGGAGAACCTCAGACGTTGGAACTACGCCCTGATCGACTGTCAGGTCCACACCGGCCACCTGGTCCGTTTCGGGGCCGAGGAAATCCCCCGACGACAGTTCGTCGAACTGCTCGACCGCTGGTGCCGCGAAACCGTCGCTCCGGACGCCTGGCGATGAATACCCAACCGGAAATCTATCTCAGCCATCCCCACCCCTGCGACTACCTACCGGGCTGCCGCGCGCAGACGCTGTTTCTTCCCCCCGACACCGAGCTCGACATCGTTCGCTACAGTGCTCTGGTCGCCAACGGGTTCCGGCGCAGCGGTCGCCTGGTCTACCGGCCCCATTGCCCCGATTGCCAGGCCTGTGTTCCCGTGCGGGTCCCGGTGGACCGCTTCCGACCGAACCGAAGCCAGCGGCGCTGCTGGCGCAAAAACCGTGATCTGATCGTCACCGCCCGCCCGGCGGAATTCCGCCGGGAGCATTACGCGCTCTACCGGCGCTATCTCGAGGCCCGCCACGGCGACGGCAACATGGCCGATTCCTCCCCTGGGGATTACACGAACTTCCTCCTCTGCGACTGGTGCGACACCCGCTTCTACGAATTCCGCCACGGAGAAACCCTGCTGGCGGTGGCGGTGGTGGACGTGCTCGAGGACTCGCTGTCGGCGGTCTATACCTTTTTCGATCCGGCGCAGAGCGAACGCGGCCTGGGAACCTACGCCATCCTGTGGCAAATCGCCGCGGCGCGGCGGATGGGTCTGCGCTGGCTTTATCTGGGCTACTGGATCGCCCAATGTGGCAAAATGGCCTACAAGAACTGCTTCCAGCCCCTGGAATACTTCCAGGGTAACCGCTGGCACAACCGCTTTCCCCCGTAACCGGAGATCGCCATGGACCGCAAAAACGCCTTCTACGCCCAATCCGGCGGTGTCACCGCCGTCATCAACGCCTCCGCCTGCGGCGTCATCGAGACCGCCCGCCGTCACGCCGACAAGATCGGCAAGGTCTACGCCGGCCGCAACGGCATCGTCGGCGCCCTCACCGAAGACCTGATCGACACCTCCCAGGAAAGCGATGTGGCGATCGCCGCCCTGCGCCACACGCCCGGGGCGGCCTTCGGCTCCTGCCGTTACAAACTGAAGGGCCTGGAAGAGAACCGGGCCGAATACCAACGCCTGATCGAGGTCTTCCGGGCCCACCACATCGGCTATTTCTTCTACAACGGCGGCAACGACTCCGCCGACACCTGCCACAAGATCTCCCAACTGTCCCGGACGATGGGCTTTCCGATCCAGGCCATCCACATTCCCAAGACCGTGGACAACGATCTCCCCGTCACCGACTGTTGTCCCGGCTTCGGCTCCGCCGCCAAATACGTCGCCCTGTCCACCCTGGAAGCCAGCCTGGACGTCGCCTCCATGAGCGCCACCTCCACCAAGGTGTTCGTGTTCGAAGTCATGGGCCGCCATGCCGGGTGGATTGCCTCAGCCGGCGCGCTGGCCTCGACCCCGGAGCGGCCGCTGCCGATCGTCATTCTGTTTCCCGAAATCCCCTTCGATCAGCGGAAATTTCTCGCCAAAGTGAAAACCCTGGTCGAACGGCAGGGTCATTGTTCAGTGGTGGTTTCGGAGGGAGTCAGAAACCCGGAAGGCAAGTTCTTGGCCGACGCCGGCTATACCGACGCCTTCGGCCACACACAACTGGGCGGGGTGGCCCCGGTGGTGGCCCGCATGATCTACAACGAACTGGGTTTTCGCACCCACTGGGCGGTGGCCGACTATCTGCAGCGCTCGGCCCGCCACGTCGCTTCCCGAACCGACGCCGACCACGCCTATGCCGTGGGCCGGGCGGCGGTCGAGCTGGCGCTGGCGGGGGAAAACGCCCTCATGGTCACCATCGAACGCGTCTCGGACGATCCCTATCGCTGGCGCGTCGGCAGCGCGCCGCTGGAGCGGATCGCCAACGTCGAGAAGAAGATGCCGGAGACCTTCATCGGCGCCGACGGCTTCGGTATCACCGAGGCGTGCCGGCGTTACCTGTCACCCCTGATCGGGGGGGAGGACTATCCGCCCTACGCGGGTGGGCTGCCCTGCTACGTCCGGCTGCAGAACCGTCCCGTGCCCAAACTCCTCGACACACCCTTTCACCCATAAACATGAAGGGCTGGTGACCTCCCGGTCACCAACCCTCGTCGCCTCGGACGGATCAGGAAGCCGCTTCCGCCACCGCTTCCCTAGGCACCTCCTGCCGAACTTCGACAGGCTCCCCGGAGGGATTGGTCATCTGGTCGTTGAGGCGCTGGATCAGCACGTCGGCACGATTGACGATCTGTTCCAGCTCCTGTTCCACCTGCTTGCTCCAGCCCCGGATCCTGCCGGTGGCGAACAGACGCCAGTTGGCGCATTTGTTGAACGCCCGCACCAGATTGAAGCGCAACCCGAGCTGGCGCTGACGCCGTGCCAGACGGCGGCGGTAGTACAGTTTGAATATTCCGGAGACGATCCAGTGGAACAGCCCCAGCACCACCAGGGCCGCCGCCGCAGCGATGGCGTCGGCCATGGGATTCAACCAAAAGCCGGTGGTGAGACCGGCGAACACGAGAGCACCGACCAGGGCCGCCAACACCAGGGTGTCGAGACGCAGGGTCCAGTTGCGCCAACCGGTCAGGGCCTTCACCAGTTCCGGAATAGCCTGGTCCTTCAGTTCCTTGGTGGTGGTGTCGAGGGTGCTCAGAACCCGGTAGGCCCGCTTCACCTCCACCTGCCGCATGCGCCGGTGTATTTCCTCCAGGTCACGGTCGCGGCGGGCTTCCAGACGCTTCTTGACGTACTCGTTGTCGCAGTTGATCTCCACCTCCGGCGAGAAGATGGTGTAGAAATGAGTGACGTTCAGCCCCCGTTCCGCCAGTGCGCTCTTCCAAGCGGCGACGACCTCGGCCAGACTGTCCTCCCGCGCCGTGACGTCGATCTGGTTGAGAACGTAGATGAACTTCTCCGAATCGTAGCGATCGATCGAGGTCTTGACCAGGTATTCGAGAGTGTCGCGCATGGCCATGGGTTCCGGCCGCCGGGCGTCGAAGAAGATCAGCACCAGATCAGAGATGTCGATGATATGCTTGGTGATCTTCAGGGTGGCGCTGCGCTGGGCGTCGGCGTCGAAACCGGGCGAGTCGATCAGGATCTTGCCCTTGAGATTTTCGCTGTTGCAGGTTTTCAGCTGCAGATAGGCGTTGATACGCTTACCCTCCCCTTCCATCGCCTCGTCGATTTCCCGGCTGATCTGGTAGAAGGGAAAGCGGGGATCCACGTCCAGGGCCAGGCCAGGCAAGGTCTTCACCTCCGGATCCGGGCTGTAGCACAACACCGTGAACTTGTCGTCCACGGCCTGGACCCCGGTACGTTGTACCTTTTGCCCCAGAAAATGATTGATGAAGCTGGACTTCCCCGAGGAGAACAGCCCCAGGATGGAAACCAGCGGCCACCAGGGAATCTGGCGGGCGGTCGACTGCTCGGGCCGAAGCAACCCCAGATCGTTGGCGACCCGGTCGATGGTCTGGAAATTTTTTGCCACGTCCACCAGCAGCGGATTCTCCCTAGCGAGATGTCTTTCCAGATTCTGTACGTAGATTTCACTTGCCTGCATAATGAAGGTGGTTCCTGTCAGCTAAAGTCCATAAGAAGCGGCGACGGTCCCGCCACCCTGAGCCGGCCCGAAGAATGGGCCGATTTTATGGCATATCGTGGGCCCAAGGCAAAAATAAATCACATCAATAGACTCGAACGACCCGGAAAAATTCATTGTTCCACCATGAATCATTCGCAACACAGCCACAGGGCTATCCTGTATGCTTTCCTGGCCAACCTCGGCATCGCCCTCGCCAAGGGATGGGCCGCCTTCTTCACCGGTTCCGGAAGCCTGCTGGCCGAAACCATCCACTCCGTCGCCGACAGCGGCAACCAGATTCTGCTCTATCTCGGCCTGGTGCAGGCCCGGCGTCCACCCGACGCCGAACATCCCCTGGGGTACGGCAAACTCACCTACTTTTGGAGCTTCATCGTCGCCATCTTGCTGTTCACCATGGGGGGCGTCTTCTCCATCTATGAGGGTTGGCAGAAACTCGCTGGCCACGAAGGGCTGCATCAACCCTCGATCGGGATCGCCATTTTGGTCTTTGCCATCATTCTCGAGGGGATGAGTCTGCTGGGATGCCTGAAGGAAATCGCCCGGGTGCGCGGCCAGCGTTCCCTGTGGCAATGGCTCAAGACAACCCGGAACGCCGAACTGGTCGTGATTCTGGGAGAGGATTGCGCCGCCCTGGTCGGCTTGACCTTCGCCCTGGTCGGCCTAGGCGTCGCGACTCTGACCGGCGATCCGGTCTATGACGCCATGGGATCCATGGCCATCGGCGTGATCCTGATTCTGGTTTCGCTGTTTATCGCCTTCCACATTCGCGCCCTCATCGTGGGCCGTTCCGCCGATCCGGAATTGATCCGGGCCATCCAGGAGGTCATCGAGGAAGACGAACACATCGAGGACCTGCTGAACCTGATCACCCTGCAGTTCGGTCCCGACGTCATGGTGGCCGCCAAACTGCGTCTCCCCGCCCACATCAGCCTCGGGGAGGCGGTCGAGAGCATCAACCGCCTGGAGCGACAGCTCAAACGAGCCGTCCCCCAGGTGCGTTGGTGTTTCATGGAGCCTGATTTTTTCAAATAGATAACGGTATAATTCAGGCCGGGCTGTAACTCAGGGTGTCCATGAGATCGATCATGAATTCCACTTCCTCCTCGTCCACCGCTTCCCAGCGGGACACGCCCAGCCCTTTCAGAATTTCCGCCGTCTTGGCGTCATCCCCCATGGCGGTCAACCTATCCCGCAGGTCATCGACCCGATCCGCAAGTCTGGGACCGGCCATGAGGTAGTGGTGGATCACCTGGATGTCGCTGCGCACCAGCATCCGGAGACGTTCCCGCACCGGGCGGCTCAGTTCGTCGAAGGCCCTGGCGAGAAAGATACCGGCATCGCTCTCCCCACGGAACAGTCGCTTGGCCACCAGGACGTAACTGTCACAGTGGTGCAACGTCACGTTTTCCCGGTTCAATCCGGCGGGCTCCAGCAGGATCATGCCCATCAGGTGGACGTCGGGATCCCCCGTGGTGGCGATGCGGCTTTCGGGCTCGAGATCCTCGACCCTGTGAAAGGGACTGTCGGCGGAAACGGCGATCACCGCCTCGTCGGCCCCATCCCCCGGTTTGACGAGGGCGACGAAGCCCTTTTCGCGCACCAGCATCGCGGCGTCGTGGGGATTGGCGTAGATCAGGTCGATGCGGTCGGCCTCGACGGCCCGACGCAGGTCGGAAAAATGGTCCATCAGTTCCAGATGAAAGCGGAGTCCCGAAACCCGTTGCATCCACGTATTGAAGACAAACCATCCGGGCAAATGGTCGGGGCTGAAATCAGGACTGACGGTAAAGACGTAACTCATTTCACTTCCCGTTCTTCGGCCACCATCCGGGCGTAAAGCGCGATGCACTCCTCCACCTTGCGCCGCTCCGGCTTGCGCCGCACCGAGGTGTACCCCACGATCCGACCGCGGCGCACGTTGGGAATGACGGTGGCCTTGACCCAGTAATGGGCCCCGTCCTTGCGCAGATTCTTGACGTATCCTTGCCAGATCTCGCCCCGCTGAACCGTCCGCCACAGATCGGCGAAGGCCGCCCTGGGCATGTCGGGATGGCGCAAGATGGAATGGGGGGCACCGACCAGTTCGTCCTCGGTGTAGCCGGACATGGCCACGAAGGAGCGGTTGACGTGGGTGATGATCCCCTCGGTGTCGGTACGGGAGACGATCAGGCGGCCGTCGGGATAGGGTACCTCCTCGTCCGTCACCAGGACCCGGCGGGGTCCTATCCCGAACAGATCCAGGGTGTACTCCCGATAGTCGCCGGTGACATCCGCCGGATTCATGTCGCTGAGCATGGATTCTTCCTCAAATCATCTCCGCGATGCTTTCCGCGGCACGCCTGACATCCAGGAAGATCAATCCCAGCTTGGCCTGGGGCTTGGCCAACACGGTCAGCACCGCTTCCCTGCCGGCATGGGTCATGAGCACATAGCCCTTGTCCCCCTTGATCAACACCTGCTCCAGTTCGCCCCGGGCCAGTTCCTGGGCGGTGCGATCCCCGAGGGACAACATGGCGGCGCTCATGGCCCCCACCCGGTCCTCGTCCATTCCCTGGGGAAGGACGGCCGCCATCATCAGGCCGTCGGTGGAAATCACGCCGGACGCCTCGATGTCGGCGGACGTCCCGTTCAACTCGGTCAGGATCGACGTCAAAATCTCTTCGCGCATTCGTGGACCTCCGATAAACGACGATTACAACGGGATGGAAGACGGGGCATAGCGGTTCATCAAAATCCAGACCAGATCGACGAAATCCGGATGATTGAAATGGGGAATGCCGGTCATAACCAGGGCGAAACAGTGGCGGCCGATATGAAGCGGCCAGATGCCCAGGCGGCTGTGTCCTCCGGCGTCGATCACGCCCCAGGCCTGGGTTTTCAGGCCGAGGCGCTCGTCCAACAGGTGCCGGTGGCGCTGATGCAGGGACAGCAGATCCGCGCTCAGGGCCGCCAACTCTTCCGCCGTTTGGTGGGGAAAGCCGCTGGAGGCGATGTAGAAACCCTGGGGGTCGGCCAGCAGCGTGCCGCCGCCGTCGCTCAGGCCGGCCAGCAACCCGGGAAGGATTTCTTCCAGAGGGCGATCCGTGACCGCCCGCGGCGCCGCCAGTTCCTGCAGCCAATTCCGGCTCCGCAACCGGTTCAGGAGATCGGAAAACGCCTGCCGGTCCCCTCCCATCCACTCCTCCCAGTCATCTTCCGTCAGCCTCGGGGTGTCGGTCAGGCCCAACAGGCGGCGCAGAAAGCGCCTCGCCTGGGTGTCCTCGACCGAGGACACCGCGTAGTAGGCACCCTCCGGGGTGGGCAGCCAGTAGCGGTTCTCAGGAAACGACGGATTCATACTTTTCCTCCCTCGACAGACAGACCGGGATCCAGATGCAGCAGCAACGCCTGAATCAGCAACGATACATCGGTGCGGCGACGGGCGTCGACCTCCAGCACCGGCGCCCGGAAACCGAGCTGCACCAGCTCCCGGTGATAGGATTCCAGGGAGGGATGCGCCCTCAGATCCATGCAGGTGACACCCAGCGCCAGACCGGTGGCCGCGATGAAGCTTTGAAAGCGATGCAGGAAACGGCGTAAATCGTGAAGCGGATCGGCACGGTCGTTGTCGATCAACAGGATCAGACCAATGCCGCCCTCGGTCAGAATATCCCACATGAAATCGAACCGTTCCTGTCCCGGCGTGCCGTACAGATGCAGCTTGCCGCCGTCCGGCAGATGCAACACGCCGTAATCCAGCGCGACGGTGGTGGCGGATTTGCGCAGGGCGGTCAGGTCGCTCGCCGCCGCGTCGGTTCGAACCGGCGGCTGGTCGCTGATACTGGCGATGGCGGTGGTCTTGCCCGCCCCCACGGGTCCGGTGAAGATGAGTTTTCGGTAGGTCATCGGCGTTTTCCTATCCCCCACGCAATCGTCTCATGATCCGCCGGAACAGCCCCTGCCGTTCCGAAACCGCCGGTGACTCGGTCACCGGATCCGGCCCAACGGCACACTCTTTGGGAAAACACAGCAACCGCAGGGCCGAAGCGGCACTGACGAAACCGCTGACATCCCTAACCGGCAACCGCAGTACTCGGGCTGTCGCCAACGGCGTCATCGGCCTCCGATACAGCAGCGCGGCGATCGGCAGTGCCTGGGGCGGGTGCCAGTAGCGGGTCAGATTGGGCCAGCGTTTCAGCTGCACCGGCCGATCTGGCGCGATGAACTTGGGCAGGCGGCCGGCGGAGTTCCACCACGCTACTTTCCAGAGCAGGGCGTCCATCCTTTGGCACGAGGGCGGTGGTTCCCTTAGACCGGCCTCTGGGTCCGGCTGGATGACCGTCTGCAGTCCGTCCTCCTCCGTCAGACGGACTATGTGCCGCAGGGGCAAGCGGCAAAAGGATCGGAGTTTGCGTTCGTCGGCATCCACCCACACCAGACGCTGGCGAGGATAGATCACGATCGGTTTCCAGCCGAGATCGATCCGCAGAATCATCTCGGTCGTCAGGGCCTGACGATAGGCGGTGGCCAACAATTCCTGGAGATAATCCTTCGGATCGTAGAACGCCACCTCGTCCGCCTTCGTATCGGCACGCCTGGAAACAGGTCGGGATTCCGGAGGTCGGTCGCCGACTCCGAGGCGCTGCGGCGCCGGTCGCTCCTGCCGTCCCAGAATTCGCTCCAAGGCTTGGGCCAATTCCCGGGACTGGAGGGGCTTTTTCAACCATATCCCGTCTTCCGCCTCGACCTCCCGGAGTGACAAGAGGATCAGCGGCCGTCGCGGCCGACGCTGCCGTTCGGCGGCGAGCAGCCCGCTGGCCCCGTAACCGTCCAGATCGATGATGCAAACCTCCGCCTGTTCCGCCCCCACCACTCGAACCCGGCACACTTTGGTCAGAAAGCGCTCCAGCAGGTTGTGAAAGCGCGGCGACGCCCCGAGAACGGCGATCTTGGCCCGCTTCACGAATCCTCGCCTCCGGAAGCAGATGCACCCGCCTCGCTCTCTTCCACGATACGCGGGTGCAGTATGGCTCGGGGTGAAAAAGGCAAGCGGGACAAAGGGATCTCCTCCTTAAGATAACGGTATAATTCACCGGCCCGATCCTCCTTCAACCGATCGCGCACCTGACGGAACAGGCGCCAGCGCAACGCCGAGCCCCGCTCCTGCAGAACCGTCATCAAATCGAGCAAAGCCGCGTAAGTCGCTTCCGGGTCCAAGGCGGCGGCGGCGCGAATCCGTCCGACGTGCAGTTCCAGGACATTCGGGCGGCGATGCACCTCACGACTGAGAAAAAACCACGCATCCTCCGGAACGATGCCCTCGAGATTCAACGCCTTGATCTGCTCCAGCTTGAAAATCAGCTCCACGGCCCAATCCCCGACGATTCGTCTCGACGCCTTCTTCAAGCATAGCAGTTGCACAAAAACCGCCAAGGCGGAAAAATTCCCCGGACCCTTGAACGGCTGGAGATCGTATGACGACGCGCGCCTGGCAATTCTGGATCGACCGCGGCGGCACCTTCACCGACATCGTGGCCCGCCGCCCCGACGGCACCCTGGTCACCCGCAAACTGCTGTCCGACAATCCCCGGCACTACCGCGACGCGGTGCTGCAGGGAATCCGGGAATTGCTGGAACTGGCGCCGGAGCGGCCGATTCCCGCCGACAAGGTGGCGACGCTGCGCATGGGCACCACGGTGGGCACCAACGCCCTGCTGGAACGGAACGGCGAACCCACCGCCCTGGCGATCACCCGGGGATTCGCCGACGCTCTGGAAATCGCCTATCAGAACCGTCCCGACATTTTCGCCCTCCGCATCGAAAAGCCCGCGCCCCTCTACTGCGAAGTCGTCGAAATCGAGGAACGCATCGGCGCCGACGGCCGGGTGATCCACCCCCTCGATCTCGAGCGCGCCCGGCGGGATCTGGAACGGCTCTACGCCGAAGGCATCCGCGCCCTGGCCATCGTCCTGGTGCACGCCTATCGTCATCCGCGACACGAAATCCGGCTGGCCCGACTGGCCAGGGAAATCGGCTTTTCCCAGATCTCTGTTTCCCATCAGGTGTCCCCCCTCGCCAAGCTGGTGGCCCGGGGCGACACCACGGTCCTGGACGCCTATCTTTCCCCGCCCCTGAAACGTCATACCGGACGCATCCAGGCAGGAATCGACGGCCCCGTGGACCTGTGGTTCATGCAGTCCCACGGCGGCCTCGCCAAAGCGGAACATTTCCGCGGCCGCGACTGCCTGCTCTCCGGTCCCGCCGGAGGTCTCATCGCCGCCGCCACCATCGGGCGCCGTCTCGGCATCGACCGGCTCATCACCTTTGACATGGGCGGCACCTCCACCGACGTGGCCCATTATCGCGGGGAGCTGGAGCGGATCTTCGAAACCGAGATGGCCGGAATCCGGGTCCAGACCCCCCAACTCCACATCCACACCGTGGCCGCCGGGGGCGGTTCGATACTCCACTTCGACGGCCAGCGTTTCCGGGTCGGCCCCCGTTCGGCCGGCGCCGATCCCGGCCCGGCCTGCTACCGCAAGGGCGGGCCCCTGACCGTCACCGACGCCAACTTGCTGGTCGGACGCATTCAGGCCGAGTTCTTCCCCCGCGTCTTCGGTCCCCGTGCCGATCAGCCCCTGGACCGCCACGTGGTGGAGCGGCTGTTCGGGCGGCTGGCCGCCGAGACCGGACGGACACCCGAGGCGGTGGCGGAAGGTTTTCTCGCCGTGGCGGTGGAGAACATGGCGGCCGCCATCAAACGGATTTCGGTGCAGCGCGGCCACGACCTGCTCGACTACGCCCTGTTCTGCTTCGGCGCCGCCGGGGGGCAACTGGCCTGCCGGGTGGCGGACAACCTGGGCATCCGGAAGATCGTGCTCCACCCCTTCGCCGGCGTGCTGTCGGCCTACGGCATGGGACTGGCGGACTTCCGCCATCTCTACGAGGCCGCCGTGGAACGGCCCCTGACCGGGTTGGACCCTGCTTCCCTGGCGCGGCGGTTCGCCGACCTGGAACGCCAGGGGCTGGAGACCCTGAAGGCGGAAGGAATTCCGGACGAACGGATCGAACTGGCACGCCGGGTGCACCTCCGCTATCAGGGGACCGACACCCCCCTGGAAGTCCCCTTCGACACGCCGGAGGCGATGCAGCACAGCTTCGAGGCGCGCCATCACCAGCGCTTCGGCTTCATCCTGCCGGACAAGCCCCTGGTGGTCGACACCCTGGTCGTCGAAGCCATCGGCCGTTCCGACTTTCCTCCCGAACCCCTGCTGCCCCCGGCCGCCGCACCGGCCCGACCCCGGGCCCATGTCGCCCTGTTTGTCGGCGACCGCTGGCACCAGGTCCCCCTGTACCAGCGCGCCGATCTAGCACCGGGCCACCGGATCCCGGGACCGGCCCTGGTAATCGAACCCACCGCCACCACCGTCATCGATCCCGGCTGGACCGGTGAGATCGACCGTCACGGCCACCTGATCCTGGAACGCCGCCGCCCCGTCTCAACCCGGCGGGCGGCGTCCGGCGACCGGGCCGATCCGGTGCTGCTGGAGATCTTCAACCGCCAGTTCCAGGCCGTGGCCGAAGAGATGGGCGCCTGCCTGCAGAACACGGCCCATTCGGTCAACATCAAGGAAAGGTTGGACTTTTCCTGCGCCCTGTTCGACGGCCGGGGACAACTGGTCGCCAACGCTCCCCACATTCCGGTCCACCTGGGGTCCATGGGCGACTGCATCCAGGACCTGCTGCGGCGGGAACAGCTCCGTCCGGGAGAAGTGTGGCTCACCAATTCCCCCTACCACGGCGGCACCCACCTGCCCGACGTCACCGTCGTCACCCCGGTGTTCGACGACGGCGGCCGGCTGCGTTTTCTGCTCGCCGCCCGGGGCCACCACGCCGACATCGGCGGCACCACCCCCGGCTCCATGCCGCCGGACAGCCGCCGTATCGACGAGGAAGGTGTCTGGACCCCGGGGCTCAAGATCGTCGCCCACGGACGTCTGCTGGAAGCGGAAATCCGCCGCTGGCTCGCTTCCGGCCCCTGGCCGGCGCGCAACCCGGAGCAGAACCTGGCCGACCTGCGCGCCCAGATCGCCGCCACCCGGCGGGGGGTCCAGGCCCTGGAACGGATGATCGCCGCCTGGGGACTGGAACAGGTCCTCGCCTACATGAAACACGTCCGCGCCAACGCCCGTGACGCGGTCCGTACCGCTCTGCGGGGCCTACCGGACGGCCGCTTCCGTTACCGTATGGACTGCGACGCCGAAATCGTGGTCGCGATCACCGTCGACCGGGACCGGCAGCGCGCCCGCATCGACTTCACCGGCACCTCTCCCCAGCAGGACAACAACTTCAACGCCCCGGCGGCGGTGTGCCGGGCGGCGGTTCTGTACGTCTTCCGTACCCTGGTGGCCGACGACATCCCCCTCAACGCCGGCTGTCTGGAACCATTGGACATCGTGCTGCCCCGGGGATGCCTGCTCAATCCCGAGCCGCCGGCCGCGGTGGTCGCCGGCAACGTGGAAACCTCCCAGTACGTGGTGGACGCTCTGTACGGCGCTCTGGGAATCATGGCCGGCTCCCAGGGAACCATGAACAATTTCACCTTCGGCGACGGAAGACACCAGTATTACGAGACCCTGTGCGGCGGGGGCGGCGCCGGGGCGGATTTCGACGGCGCCGACGCGGTGCACACCCACATGACCAACTCCCGCCTCACCGACGTCGAGATTCTGGAACTGCGCCATCCGGTGCGGGTGGAGCGCTTCGCCGTTCGCCGGGGCAGCGGCGGCGCCGGCCGGCACCGGGGCGGCGACGGCGCCATCCGCGAGCTCCGCTTTCTGGCTCCGATGACCGCCGCCATCGTCTCCAGCCACCGCCGCCATCCCCCCTTCGGCCTGTTCGGCGGCCTTCCCGGCGCCCTGGGTCGCAACCGTCTGATCCGGGCCGACGGCGAGGTCCGGGAACTGCCCGGTTGCGTCCAGATCGAGGTCGCGCCGGGCGACCGCATCCTCATCGAAACCCCGGGCGGCGGCGGTTACGGCGAGCCGTCCAGATAGCGGGCCACCAGATCGTGAGGACCGGCCTCCGGCACCGGGATGCGGACCCGCCAGCCGGCACCGGGGGCCTCCTTCAGCGCCCGCCCTTCGAGATCTTCCAGGTGCTCCACGACCTGATCCCGGTTGCCCCGGGGGGAAATCCACTCGATGCGGTCACCGCGGCGCAGCTTGTTCTTGACCACCACTTCCGCCTTGCCGCTGGCCGGGTCGTAGGATTCCACCTCGCCGACGAACTGCTGGCGGTGACTGCGGGAAGCCCCCTGAAGGTAGTTTTGATATTCGTGACTGTGATGCCGCTGGTAAAAGCCGTCGGTATAGCCCCGGTTGGCCAGATTCTCCAGCACACCGATCAGGCGGGCGTCGAAGGGGCGGCCGGCCAGGGCGTCGTCGAGCGCCTGGCGATAGACCTGGGCGGTGCGGGCCACGTAATAGACGGATTTGGTCCGTCCCTCGATCTTGAGACAGTCGATCCCCATGGCCACCAGCTCGTGGACGTGCTCGACGGCCCGAAGGTCCTTGGAGTTGAGGATGTAGGTGCCGTGTTCGTCCTCCAGGATCGGCATGTATTCGCCGGGTCGTCCGGGATCTTCCAACAAATAGGTCCGGTCCGCCGCCGGGTGCCGCGCCATGCCGGTGTCGGCCGGCCGGACCCGGTATTCCCAGCGGCAGGCGTTGGTACAGGTGCCCTGGTTGGGGTCCCGGCGGTTGAAATAACCCGAAAGCAGACACCGGCCGGAATAAGCGATGCACAGGGCGCCGTGAACGAAGACCTCTAGTTCGACGTCGGGGCAGCGCTGGCGGATCTCGGCAATTTCCGTCAGGGACAACTCCCGCGACAGGATGATCCGTTCGATCCCGAGGCGCTGCCAGAAACGCACCGCGGCGTAATTCATGGTGTTGGCCTGCACCGACAGATGGATCGGCATCTCGGGCCAGGTCTCCCGGACCAGCAGGATCAATCCAGGATCGGCCATGATGAGGGCGTCCGGGCCGGCCTCGACGATGGGGGCGAAGTCCTTGACGAAGGTGGCGACCTTGCTGTTGTGGGGCAGGACGTTGGCCGCCAGATAGAACTTCTTCCCCTGGGACCGGGCCTCGGCGATGCCCAGGCGCAGGTTCTCCAGATCGAAGTCGTTGTTGCGCACCCGCAGGCTGTAGCGCGGCAGGCCGGCATAGACCGCATCCGCGCCGTAAGCGAAGGCGTAACGCAGGTGCCGGAGACTTCCGGCGGGGGACAAAAGTTCGACCTTGGGCATGAGCGGTTCCCGAATGATGGCGGAAGGGGGGTGAATGGTATAATTCCTGCCACGACTTAACAATCCCCGCTCCCCGGCCGAGGAAAAACGAATCCCATGAGCAAGATCGACCCTTCCCGATTTCCCACCATCGAAGCCTTCGTCGGTAACACGCCCCTGGTGCGCCTGCAGCGGCTTCCCGGCGACACCAGCAACCTCGTCCTGGCCAAACTGGAAGGCAACAATCCCGCCGGTTCCGTCAAGGACCGCCCGGCCCTGAGCATGATCAAACAGGCCGAGGCACGCGGTGAGATCCGCCCCGGCGACCGGCTGATCGAGGCCACCAGCGGCAACACCGGGATCGCTCTGGCCATGGTGGCGGCGATCAAGGGATACCGCATGACCCTGATCATGCCGGAGAACATGAGCGTGGAGCGGCGCGCCGTGATGAAGGCCTACGGCGCGGAAATCATCCTCGTGTCCGCCGAAGGGGGGATGGAAGAGGCGCGCGACCTGGCCGAAGCCATGGCGGAACGCGGCGAGGGCAAGATCCTCAACCAGTTCGCCAATCCGGACAATCCCCGGGCCCACTACGAGGGCACCGGACCGGAGATCTGGCGCGACACCTTCGGCACCGTCACCCATTTCGTCAGCGCCATGGGAACCACGGGCACCATCATGGGGACTTCCCAATTCCTGAAGGAAAAAAACCCCCGCATCCAGATCGTCGGCGTCCAACCCAGCGAAGGCGCCAAAATCCCCGGCATCCGCCGCTGGCCGCCGGCCTATCTGCCCAAGATCTACGATCCTTCCCGGGTGGACCGGATTCTGGACGTCACCCAGGAAGCGGCGGAGGAGACCACCCGTCAGCTCGCCGCCAAGGAAGGCATCTTCTGCGGCATCTCCTCGGGAGGGGCGGTGGCGGCTGCCCTGCGCCTGTCCCAGGAACTGGAAAACGCCGTCATCGTCACCATCATCTGCGACCGGGGCGACCGCTATCTGTCCACCGGGGTGTTCCCCGCCTGAACAGGCGAACCTGAATCTCCGTGCCGCCGGGACTGCGATGGCTGTGGCTGCTCTGGAGCGGTACGGTCGCGGCCGGCAGCCTCCAGCTCCAACTGGAAGACCTCCACTACGGCCCGTTCGGTCTCGCCCGGATCCAGGGCCGGCTGAGCCCGCACGGTTACGAACTGACCGTGCGCCGGATCGAGCTTCCCTTCCCGCCCCAGCTCGTTCGGTCGGCCAGGCTCTCCTGCCCCCAGCTTCAGTTCCCGCCCTGGCGATGCCCGGCAGGCGACCTCTCCGCCCGCCTGCCCCGGTTGCGCCAACGGCTTCACGGCAAATACCGCTGGCTTCACGAAGGGGATAAAAGCGCATTATTCCTGAACCCCCTGCGTTTCGCCGGCGCCGTGTGGCGGTTGGCCTGGAAGCGCCAAGGACGCCGCTGGCAGGCCCGCCTCGAAACCGACCGCCAACCCCTGGCGGCTTCCTGGCTGCGTCCCCTGTTTTCCCCCCGGCTGTCCTGGCTGACGGCGATTTCCGGCCGGTTGAGCCTTCGGAGCACCGTCGCCGGTTCCGGCGAGCGCACCGATATCAGCGCCTTCCTGGCCGGCCGGGACATCGATTTTCACGACGGCGAATTCAACCGCGTCGGCGAGCGATTTGGTTTCGATATGAAGGTGAACGCCCGGCAGCGGGGAGATGTCTGGCGGGGCCGGCTGTCCGCTCATCTGAACCGTGGCGAACTCCTCTATCTTCCCGTCTATCTGTCCCTGGCCCGGTTTCCCATCACGCTGTCCGGCGATTTCTCCCGCCGCCCGGGAACATGGCGAGTGAGCGGATTGCGTTTGCGCCAGAAAGACCTCGCCGAACTGAGAGCCACGCTCTCCGCCAAGGACGACGGCACCATCGCCCGGGCCCAGGCCCGCTTTCATCTTCACCTGGACCGGTGGTTCCAATGGTACGTCCAGCCGCTGCTGGAAGGCGGCAACTGGGAAGGACTGACGCTGAACCGGGGCACGGCCCGGGGGGAAATGACCATCTCCAATCACCGGCCCGAGCGGGCCGAGCTGACGATCACCGACCTGATCCTGAGCGACCGGGACAGACGACTGGGGTTCCGTCGGTTGGAAGCGTCACTCCGGTGGCGGCGCCGCCTGAGCGCCCCGGGACAGGCGTTTCCCACTTCCTGGATCCACTGGCAAGCCGGTCACCTGTACGCCATCCCCCTGGGACCGGCCCGGCTGACGCTGCGGCTGACCGACGACGACGTGCGCCTGGTGATCCCCGCGGTGATACCGGTACTGGACGGGCGGCTGCGCATCACCCAGCTGCAGCTGTTGGACCTGACCCGAATTCCCAAAGTGATATTCTCCGGCAAACTGGAAACGGTCTCCCTGGAATTGCTGACCCGGGTCCTCGGTCTGCCGCCGCTGGCCGGTACCCTATCGGGAACCATCCCCCGGGTGACCTACGATCCTTCCCGGCGAACCCTCAAATTCCACGGCCGCCTGGTCATTCAGGTCTTCGACGGCAGGATCCTGGTGGAAAACCTGACGATCACCGACCTGTTCGGCGCCCTTCCCCGTCTGCGGGCGGACGTGTTCTTCCACGACCTGGATCTGGAACTGGTCACCCGCCATTTCGCCTTCGGCCGGATCACCGGCCGCCTGGAAGGCCATATCCGAAACCTGTACCTGGAAAACTGGCGGCCGGTTTCCTTCGACGCCTGGTTCGGCACCCCCGCCGGCGACCGTTCCCGCAAACGCATCAACCAGAAGGCCGTGGAGAACCTGGCCGATCTGGGCGGCGGCGGTGCCGTGGGGCTGTTGTCGCGGGTCGTGCTGCGCTTCTTCGACGAATTTCGTTATCGACGGATCGGCCTCGGTTGCCGGCTGAGGCGGAACGTCTGCGAACTGCGCGGTGTGGCCCCGGCCCCCGAGGGTTTCTACATCGTCCAGGGCGGCGGACTGCCGAGAATCGATGTGATCGGCTATAATCGTCGCATCCACTGGCCGACCCTGCTGGCCCGATTGGCGCGGATCACCCAAATCGATCACACGGTCAACTCACCATGAAGAAAACGTTTCTGCTGCCGTTGCTCCTGATGCTGGGCATCGCCTCCTGTGTCACCATCAACATCTACTTTCCGGCGGCCGCGGCGGAAAAGGCCGCCGACCAGATCATCAAGGACATTCAACAGGGAAGCGAAGCGCAACCCCAATCGGGCCTCCGACGCTGGCATGCCCGGGTCGATTTCCTCGCCCTGCTGGGAATCGGCGCCGCCCACGCCCAGGCCGACCTGGAAATCGACAGTCCGGAGATCCGCGCCATTCGCGCCTCCATGAAGCGGCGCTTCGCCAAACTGCGCCAGTATCTCGACAAGGGCTGGATCGGCTATGCCAACAACGGCCTGGTCGCCGTGGTCAACAAGGCCGAAATCCCACTCCGGGAACGGGCCGCGGTCGAGCGCCTGGTCGCCGCGGAAAACCGGGACCGCCAGGCCTTGTACCAGGCCATCGCCCGGGCCAACGGCCATCCGGAATGGGCCGACGAGATCCGCCGGACCTTCGCCAAGCGCTGGATCGCCAACGCCCGACCCGGCTGGTGGGTCCAGCGGGCCGACGGCCGCTGGGTACGAAAAAGCTAGCATGGGACGGCGGCGCCGCAAACGCCTGCCGGAGGGAACCTTCGCGGCCGAAATCGACAAACTGACCCACGACGGCCGCGGCATCGCCCACGTCGACGGCAAGGCGGTCTTCATCGAAGGGGCCCTCCCTGGCGAACGGGTCGAATTCCGTTGCACGGAAGTACGCCGCGACTACGCCTGCGGCAAGGTCGTCGAGGTCATCACCCCTGCGCCGGATCGGGTTGACCCGCCCTGCCTCGCCTATGGGCGCTGCGGCGGCTGCAGCCTGCAGCACGCTTCCAACACGACCCAGATCCGCCTCAAGCAGGATCTGTTCATCGAGCAAATGCGCCGCATCGGCAAGCTCACCCGATTCGAACTGTGGCCCCCGCTGACAGGCCCCCAATGGGGCTATCGGCGCAAAGCCCGCCTCGGGGTCCGATACGTCCGCGCCAAGCAAAAAGTGTTGGTGGGGTTTCGCGAACGGGGCAGCGGCAAGGTGGCGGAGACCGACACCTGCCTGACGTTGCATCCCCAGGTGGGGGAACGGCTGCAGGACCTCGCCGACCTGATCGACACCCTGAGCCTGCGCGAACACCTGCCCCAGATCGAGGTCGCCGTCGGCGACGACCGCAGCGCCCTGGTCTTCCGGATTCTGCGCGAACCGACGCCGGAGGACCGGGCGCGGCTCATCGCCTTCGGCCGTCGTTTCGACTTCGACATCTACCTGCAGCCCAAAGGCCCCGATTCCCTCGAGCCGATCCATCCCCAAGACCCGCCCCTGCCCTGTTATCGGCTGCCGGAAGCGATCGACCTCTGGTTCGGTCCCCTGGACTTCACCCAGGTGAACGCCGACATCAACCGCCGGATGATCGCCCGGATCCTGGAAACCCTGGACCCAGGTCCAGACGAAACGATTCTGGACCTGTTCTGCGGCCTGGGCAACTTCACCCTGCCGCTGGCGCGTCGGGCGGAACGGGTCGTCGGGGTGGAGGGAAACGCCCGGGCGGTGGCGATGGGACGCCATAACGCCCAGGCCAATGGCATCGAAAACGCCGAGTTTCACGTTTGCGACCTTACCCAACCCCTGGACGACGAACCCTGGGCCAGGCGCCATTACGACAAGGTCCTGTTGGACCCGGCGCGCAGCGGCGCGCTCGAACTCATGGAATGGCTCCCCCGCTGGCACCCCAAACGCGTCGCGTACGTCTCCTGCAACCCGGCCACCCTGGCCCGGGATCTGGGGCAACTGGTGCACCGGCACGGCTTCCGGCTGATCCGGGCGGGGATCATGGACATGTTCCCCCATACCGCGCACGTCGAATCGATCGCCCTGCTGGAACCATGACCGTGTGGCTCTGGGTCAGCCTGCCGCATCAACGGCTATATCTGCTAGATAACGGTATAATCGTGAAGCGCTACCCGGTCTCCACGGCGGCGAACGGCCCCGGCGAACGCCATGGCAGCGAATGCACCCCGAGGGGCTGGCACGTCATTCGGGCCAAAATCGGAGCCGGCCTACCCCGGGGAGCGGTTCTGGTGGGAAGACGTTTCACCGGGGAAATCCATTCGCCCAAAATGCAGGCCAAGTCACCCAACCGCGACTGGATTTTGAGCCGTATCCTGTGGCTTTCCGGCCTCGAACCGGGCTTCAACCGACTTGGCCAGGTGGACACCTTCCGCCGCTACATCTACATCCACGGCAGCCCCGATCATCTGATCGACGGCCTGCCCCGATCCCACGGCTGCATCCGGATGCGCAACGACGATGTCATCGATCTGTTCGACCGGGTATCGGTCGGCACCCGAATCTTCATCGGTGCCGGAAATCAATTGCCGCCGATCCCATCGTCCCCGCCGCCAAGGTGATAGATTGCTGAGTGGGACAGAAACAGCGCGAAGCCCACCAGGGCGATACCGCCGGCGAAGGCCAGCAGATCCACCGGCCCCTCGAATCGCATGTTGATACCGTGTTCGAAAAATTTGACGATCAGAATCATCAGAATGACCTTGCCCAGCCGGCTCTTGAGATCGTCGAGATTGCGGATGACCAGAACCCGGGCGAACGCACCGCTGCGGCGGGCCTCGTCCAGAGCACTGATGAACAGCTCGTAAAGCCCAAGGGCGAAAATCAACAAGACGGTGGCCAAGAGATAGCCGTCGATCACCTCGACCACATGGGCGATCGCCTGAGAACGCATCGACTGGCGGACCGAAGCGGTCAAATCGGGATCGGCGTAGTGAGACAGCTCCGACACCAGCACATAGGCGTCGACGGTTGCCAGATAAAACACCGCAAAAGCCGTCACCAGGCTGGCAAGCACCGCCACCAGCACAATGAGGCGGCTGTACCATAGGGAACGCTCGAACCACAATTCCAATTGCTTCCCGATCGTTTTCGTCATCGTATCGACGTCCTGGAGAAGTCGGTTGCATCATGCCCGAGGCGGGAAAAATTTGCCAGGGAAAAAGGAAAATCACTAGAATACAACATTCCGTTCGCTGGCGTAGCTCAGTTGGTAGAGCAGCGGATTTGTAATCCGCCGGTCGCAGGTTCGAATCCTGTCGCCAGCTCCATTTAGAACCTATCCGAATAACCCTGTTTGCTGAAAAGCGATAATACCGAAGACGAAATGCAGCAGTGCGGTGTAATTTTCAGCCTTCTTCTCCCACCGGATGAGAATCCGGCGGTAACGGTTGAGCCAACTGTGACTGCGTTCGACCACCCAGCGTCTCGGCCGGTAACCTGATAAGTTCGGACAGGGTTTGGCTTCTTCCCCTCGACCACGAATGTGAGGCACAAAACCCACCTCCTGAAGCCAGTGTCGAATCTCAGGATAGTCATATCCCTTGTCCAAACACAGATGAATTCTAGCCCTGCGACGTCTGAGCGGAGGATAACTCACCGGCACGCTGCGCAGGGTTTTCTGAAGCAGTTTCGAATCGTGGCGGTTGGCACCGTCGACTGCTACGCCCAGAACCACGCCGCGTCCGTCGACCAACAGGCTGCGTTTGACTCCCAGCTTGCTGCGATCGGTCGGGTTGGGGCCGTTTTTTTTCCCCCCCAACGGGGCCTTGGTTTGGGCGCCGTCGGCACTCAGCCAGCTCCAGTCAATCCCTTTCAGTTCGTCGTATTCCAGCAAGCCAGCGCGCCAGAAATTCCAAAACACCCCAGCTTTCA
>Ga0256841_1001124_pt1 | contig 24372 bp, 19 predicted proteins | sample 356308metaG_FD_185971 | JGI IMG/M metagenome (GOLD analysis project Ga0256841, IMG submission 185971) | Hydrothermal vent microbial communities from Mid Atlantic Ridge, Atlantic Ocean - 356-308 | ecosystem: Environmental > Aquatic > Marine > Hydrothermal vents | place: Atlantic Ocean: Mid...
ATTTATTTTGTTAAATGACGACGCACCGTACACGTTGGCTATTTTTTCCTTGATACTCAACTCTTTTTGAGCAGGTTTTTGTGTACCGGAATTTTGTTTGGCACAACCGGAAATTACCAACAAGGATATTAATAATAACGGTTGTAAAAATAATTTATGTTTCATTTGCCTCCCCTTTCTTACTGTTTTCCCTTTTCGTAATAATATAGCAAATTATTATTCTTACCCGCAAGTCTTTTCATGATTTTACCATTGGAAAAACCGGGGAATTTTTAATCTAAGGATAAGAATAACAACAAGAGAAACATTTGGAAAAATAAATACGGTGCTTCCGGCAAAAAACATTTATACGGAAAAAGCAAATTACCGGTTTGATGGGGATTGGAATAACAACAAATATTTATAATAACTTAAATATAATTTATATTTAATTAATTTGAAAAAAAATATTTTTAATTAACGGGGAATTCCATTTATATCTGCTTCTCAACACCGGATTTTGTTTGCACTTCTTCTTTCCAAACCGGCAGTGTGAAATTAAACTCGCTTCCTTTGCCCACTTCGCTTTCAACCCAAATTTTGCCACCGTTCTTTTCCACGAATTCTTTTGATAAAATAAGTCCCAAACCGGTTCCCTTTTCCTGCTCGGTGCCTTTTGTAGTTACGTGTTGATCAATTTTAAACAATTTGTTTTTAATTTCTTCTTTCATTCCAACACCGTTGTCTTTAACATAAATTTGATAATAATCTTCTTTTTTAATAACACCGATTTTTACTTCACCTCCGGTTCGTGTAAATTTGATAGCGTTCGAAAGAAGATTCCGGATTACGGCATCAACCATAAATTTATCTGCAAATACCGAAATTTCTTCCGTTACTTCATTTGTTAATCTGACTTTTTTCTTTGCAGCATTTACTTGGAAAAGTGCTATGATGGTATCGATGAGTGCAGTTAAACTGAATTGAGCCGGTGAATATTGAATTTTGCCCGACTGAATGCGAGACCATTGCAACAGGTTTTCCAACAAGTTAAAAATATTTTTGGCTGATTTATAAATGTTTGTGGAAAACTCTTTTATTTCTTCTTTTGAAAGTTCGTCCAAATCCTCTACCAAATATTCGGCAAAGCCAAGAAGTGATGTGAACGGACTTTTCAAGTCATGCGAAATAATTGAGAAAAATTTATCTTTATTAGCATTAAGTTCTTTCAATTGTTTTTCGGATTCAATCAGCTTTTGATTAAGCTCAATCATTTGCTGAGCATTTTCTTCAATTAAATCCCTGTTAATTTGCAACTCTTCAACAAAGCGCTCGATTTCGGCTTCGTATTCTTTGCGTTCTTTAATATCGTGGAAGGCCGTTACCGTTCCGACAATTTCGCCGTTTCTGATTATGGGAGAAGTTACAAACGAAACCGGCAACAAATCACCGTTTTTCTGTTTGAAATAATCCTCCCGAATACGGTAAATTTCACCTGTTTGTATCGCGCGTATGATTGGGCAATCGTGAACACTTTCCCCGTTTTCATGCATTTTGTGCACCAAAGTATGGAGCTTACGTTCGTTTAAATCTTCCTCTGTCCAACCCAAAAGATTTGTAAACTCCGGATTAATAAATTCAACATAACCGTTTTTATCGAGGACAAAAATACCTTCTCCCAGCACAGATGTAATTTCTTTCAGTTTTGTTTCGCTCTCCATCAATTGATTGGCAATAATCTTGCGCTCATTAATATCGAGTGTTGCGCCTATATAACCAATCAGTTCACCATTCGACATAAACCTTGGGATAGCTTGTTCGAGAACCCATTTGTATTGACCGTCTCCGCTTTTTAATCTGTATTCCACACTAAAAGGTTGTTTGGCGGCGAAGGCGGATTTCAGTACACTGTTGAAATATTCCATATCGTCGATGTGTATTCTGTCTTCCGGTATTGTTTCGAGTTCATCTTCCAGTGTATTGTTTCTGAATTTGAGCCAAGCCTGGTTAAAATATGTGGGTTGTAATTCGCGGTCGGTCATCCAAATCATAAACGGAAGGTGGTCTGCTAAATAAAAGAACCTGTCTTCCAATTCTTTAAGCATGGTTTGGGTATTTTTCTTTAAGCTTATATCGTTTATTATACCTACAACATATTTGGGTTTATTGCCTTCATGCTCCATAACTTTCGCTTGAAAACTTATCCATAACCAGCTTCCCGTTTTGGTAAGAATCCGGAATTCACAGACGAACTGTTCGTTTTTACCATCAATTATTCTCTGTAAAATTTCGGAGATTTTTAATTTGTCTTCAGGATGGACTTGTTTTTCAAGAATGGTTCTCGTTGGTGTAAATTCATTTTCTTGATATTCCAAAATTTCAAAAAAACCTTTCGATACCTTCAATTCATCCGTGACCAAATTCCATTCCCAAAAGCCAATGCCGAAATTATCGTACAAGAATTTGTATTTATAAAGTTCATCATAGCCGGGATTTACCGCTTCAGAAAGATTAGGTTTATTTTCAACTTTATCAGCCTGGTCTTTTTTAACCCGTACCGCTTCTTCCAAGTGTTTTCTGTTTGTTACATCTACTGCTGTAACCGTTGCTCCAATTACGTTTTCGTCTTCTTTTATGGGACTGAAGAAAATTTCGAAATATAAAGTTTTACCCTTAATCCGGTATTCGCGATTTTCTTTGAATTTTTCTCCTTTGCAAACACGTTCATAACATTTTTTCCATTCTGATACATCATCTCCGTTTTTCATTTCAAACAAACTGAGAAAATTCACACTCTCATCGAATTCACTTTTAAAGAAAAGTTGGTAAACATCTCTGAATGCTTGGTTAAATGCAATTAAAGAATAGTTTTTGTTAAACGCCCAAATAGGAAAAGGCGAATTCTCCAACAACGATGAGAATGTTGACTCCAAGTTCGATGAATTTTGAAATACTAAACCCATAAGACCCGTTTTAAATATAGTATTACTTCAACTAACCATTCTACTATCGGATAAACATTTTTTTTCTTTAATACCAGTTCGGTAAGAAATAATTATATTTACAGTATAAAATTTTACTTTGATGTCCGTTTTGTCAATATCTGAGAATTACTATGAACTATTCGATTATATTCCTTTTCTGTTTTTTATTATTATCAAACTCATTTACAAGTGCACAAAACAAAATTTTGAAAGCAGGAAGAATAAACGGCAACTACGTGCTCGATGGAAAGCTTACGGAGGATTTTTGGGAAGAAACCGATTCGATAAAAACCCTTACAATGGTTGAGCCGGAAGAAAACATACCGGCTTCACACAGAACGGTAATCCGCATTGCCGCCGATGAAAACAAAATTATTTTAGGTATCAAATGTTTCGACGAACCGGATAAAATTACCGCTTATTCCAAAGCACGCGATGCACGTATTTTTTCCGAAGATTATATAAAATTTGTACTCGATCCTTTTCTGGACGGCCGGACCGGTTATATCTTTGCGGTAAATCCATTCGGGGCAAGATACGACGCTCTGGTTTCCAACCGGGGTGAAGATGAAAATAAAAACTGGGACGGTGTTTGGGATGCAAAAACATCAATCACCGGATTCGGTTGGACCGCTGAAATCGAAATTCCCGTGAAAACTTTAAGTTTTAACCAACATTTGAAGTCTTGGGGCTTTAATATCGAAAGGAAAATACAAAGGCTGTTGGAAAAAGACCGGTGGAGCGGAATAAACAGAAATTATAAAGTAGGTCAAACCAAACATGCCGGCAGAATAATTAATCTTCCGCAGTTCGATTACGGTTTGGGCACAACTTTATGGTTTTCGGCAATTAACACACTCGGTAAAACTTACGCTTCAAAATTCAAAAACGATATTGATGCAAGCGGTGAGATTTTGCAAAAAATCACCTCGGATATAAATGCAACCGTTACGGTAAACACCGATTTTGCGGAAACGGAAGTTGATACAAGAAAAACCAATCTTACGCGTTTCCCCCTTTTCTTTCCGGAAAAACGGGCATTCTTTTTGGAAGGTGCTGATATATTCGATTTCGGGTTGGGCCTTGGAAGAGACATTATTCCGTTTTTCAGTAGAAAGATCGGTCTGTACGAAGGAACGGAAGTACCGTTGAAAATAGGCGGCAAAATTAACGGGAAGGTCGGCAATACGAATTTCGGCGCACTTGTAAGCCGTACCGGGAAAGTGGATTCGCTGGTTCCCGATGCCACGATGGGTGCGGTAAGAATTAAAGAAAATATTTTTGGTGAATCGTCCGTAGGAATGATAGGCACTTTCGGAGATCCGCAAGGCAGAAACCACAGCTGGCTTCTGGGTTTCGATTTTACTTACCAAAATTCCAATGTCTTCAACGGAAACAATTTCCTCGTTGGAATTTGGGGACTATTCAACAACCGGGAAGACTTGCAAGGCGATAAAAGTGCTTACGGTATCAAAATCGACTATCCGAACGATTTGTTGGACATATCATTAACATTTAAAAAAATCGGTGATGCGTTCGATCCTTCAATCGGTTTCGTCCCAAGAAAAGGAGTTACAATTTACAGAATAGGTGCGGATTACACACCCCGCCCAGGCATTCCTTTTATCCGTCAATTCTTTTTCGAATCGTTTTTCAGTCTTGTGAGAACCGACCACGATTGGCAAAGTTACGGATTGTTTTTCGCTCCGGTTCATTTCCTGCTTGAAAGCGGTGACCGTTTTGAATTCAATATACGTCCGCAAGGGGAAAACATCGAAGAAGCTTTCGATATTGCTGAAAACGTTAAAATTACTAAGGGAAAATATAATTGGGTGAAATACCGCCTTGAATTCGAATCGGCCAGTAAACGTGTTGTCAGCGGACAAGCAACTTGGTGGTTCGGCGGTTTTTACAACGGCCACCTGCACCAATTGGAATTCCAACTCGACTTACGCCCCACAAACAACTTCACAATAGGGTTAAACTTTGAAGACGATATCGGTTCTCTACCTCAAGGCAATTTCACCAAACAAATTTTCAGAAGCAGATTGGCACTTAACTTTTCACCCGATCTCCAGCTTACAAATTATTTGCAATACGATAACGAAAGCAGAAAACTGGGCACAAATTTAAGATTGCGGTGGACGTACGACAAGCTGGGTGATCTTTTCATAGTTTACAATCATAACATTAACCATTTCGTTAATAACCGCTGGCAATTCGAGTCGAATCAATTTATAATTAAACTCCGTTACGGTTTATGGTTCTGACCCTAAACGGGGATTGAAAATAGACTTCACATCTTATTACCGAATCGCTTATATTGCTTTATCAATTAAATCCGGTAAGTGAGATGAATAACAATTCCAGATATATTTTAATTTATATTATTTTAATTTTTAACTTAACCGTTTCATGTCAAACAAATAAAAAAGAAAATACAATGAGTGATCATAAATACACAAATAAATTAATAAACGAGAAAAGTCCTTATCTGCAGCAACACGCACACAATCCCGTTAATTGGTATCCGTGGGGCGAAGAAGCATTTGAAAAAGCCCGCAGAGAAAACAAACCCATTTTCTTGTCAATCGGTTATTCTACTTGCCATTGGTGCCATGTAATGGAACACGAATCGTTCGAAGACACAACCGTGGCAAGATTGATGAATGAAGTGTTCGTATCGATAAAAGTTGACAGGGAAGAACGACCCGACATCGATAACATTTATATGACCGTTTGCCAAATAATGACCGGCAGCGGCGGCTGGCCTTTAACAATTATTATGACGCCGGACAAAAAACCTTTTTTCGCCGGAACTTATTTCCCGAAAGAAACAAAATACGGGCGAATCGGAATGATTGATTTGATTCAACGTATCCGAAACGTATGGAATGAAAAACATTCCGATGTAATTAAATCGGCCGAGCAAATTACCGCATATTTGCACCAAACCGCTAAAGCAGAAGCGCCCGGGGAACTTACCGAAAATATTTTGGATGAAGCTTTTAATGATTTTGAAAACCGGTTCGACGAACAATACGGCGGTTTCGGTACAAGACCGAAATTTCCCACTCCACACAACCTTTTATTTTTATTGCGGTATTGGAACAAAACTAATAATCAAAAAGCGCTTGATATGGTAACTAAAACATTGACGGAAATGGCGAAAGGCGGAATTTACGATCACATCGGTTTCGGCTTTCACCGGTATTCCACCGATGAAAAATGGTTCCTCCCTCATTTCGAAAAAATGCTGTACGATCAAGCCCTTTTGGCAATTGCCTATTCTGAAGCATTTCAAGCAACACGGAATCAAAACTTCAAAAAAACCGCAACAGAAATTTTCGAGTATGTTTTAAGGGATATGAAAGACAAAGACGGAAGTTTCTACTCCGCCGAAGATGCCGACAGCGAAAACGAAGAGGGAAAATTTTATGTGTGGTCTGCCGCTGAAATTGACAAACTCCTGCCGGAAAATGACGCAAAAATATTTAAAACTTATTTTGGTGTAACACCTGAAGGAAATTACTATGACGAAGCAAGCCGTTCGGCCACCGGGAAAAATATTCTGCATATTTCCATTTCGTTAGACGAGCTTAGCAAAAAAACGGAAACCGGTATTGATGAACTTGAAGAGATTATTGCAAATTCCAAAAAGAAATTGTTCGAATACAGGGAAAAAAGAATTCATCCGCATAAAGATACAAAAGTGCTTACGGATTGGAACGGATTGATGATTGCTGCATTGGCAAAAGGCGCACGTATTTTGAATAAACCCGAATTTTTAACTCATGCAGAAGATGCAGCCCAATTTATTCTTTCCAATTTAACTGCGAACGGTAAACTTTTGCACAGATACAAAGACGGTGAAGCGAAAATACAAGGAAACTTGGACGACTACGCATTCTTCTGCTGGGGATTGCTGGAACTGTACGAATCAACTCTCGACCCCAAATATTTGAAAGAAGCCATTAACATAACAGAGAATCAAATTAAAGATTTTTGGGACACGGAAAACGGCGGGTTTTTCTTCACATCAGAAAATGCGGAAGAGCTTTTAGTTAGAACCAAAGAACTTTACGACGGGGCAGTGCCTTCAGGCAATTCGGTTTCGTTTTTGAATTTGATCAGATTATCCAAACTTACAGCTGACAATAAATTTGAAGATTACGCTTTTAAACTCAGCAAAGCTTTTGCCGGTAAGGTTAAAAAATCCCCAGTTGCTTATACTCAATTTCTGTCGGCACAAATTTTTGCTTTTGGTCCTTCTTTCGAAATTGTGATAACCGGTAAGCGGAACGATGCAAGAACAAAAGAAATTCTCGACGAATTGCATCAACTCTACATTCCAGAGAAAGTTGTTTTGTTGGTTTCCGGAGAAAACAGGGAAGAAATAATCAAACTTGCACCGTTTACAAAAGATTATCCGGAAATTAACAATGCCCCGACAATCTACGTCTGTAAAAATTTCGTATGCAGTTTACCGACAAACAGCATAGATGAAATGAAAAAACTTTTGGCGAAATAAATTTATTTATTTTCCAGGTAACCGATTAAATATTTTGCAACGGAACGAAGCCGCCTTTCAATCTTTGCATCGGTGCAATTGTCGTTATCGTCAAAATAATCTTCCACGTTAGGGACTGAAGCTTGTTTGGGTAAAACTATTCCACCGATGTGTGCACAAATGCTTCTCAAATGCTCGAGTGATTTAACCGCACCAATATCGCCGGAAGCCACACCGGCAAGCACCACGGGTTTGCCGTTAACTTCGGAAGGATAACTTAAATTTTCAATCATTACTTTCAACACGCTGCTCAGGCTGCCGTTATATTCCGGAGTTACCATAACAACCCCAACCGCACCGGCAACTTTTGAACGGAATTTTTCCAATTTAGTTTTATCACCGGTATGGCCCGGTAAAGTAAGATTAAATTCGTTTAAAGTTAAAATATCCGGATTGTATTTTTCACTTTTTTCTATTTCATCCGCAATTATTTTTGCAGCCTTGAGTGTATAATTTTTCTCTCTGATACTCCCTACAAAAATTGCAATATTATTTTTGGTCTTCATTAACCGGAAATTCCTTTCATCATTTTTTCCAAGTGGAAATATATCAATTCTTTACGGTCTATAAAAACAAATCCATAAATTATTACAAAGCAGTATTACGGACGGGAAAATCAGTATTTATTATTTCAACGAACCGGGCCCGATAAATATTTTTTCCACCAACTTCTTATCGTTAAAATATGTGCCCGGATTTTGTGAAGATGTAACCACCGATTTGGACGAATCGACGTAGGCGGAAACAATAATATTTTTACCGTCTTCCCCTTCGATGGTTAATGTATAAACCGGTTCTCCCAATTTTTCCGGATTGATATTGTCATCAAATTTGGAATTATTAATGTGGGCAATTTTTCTAAGATACTGCTCTGTTTTAGCCGAATCCAAAATTTCCACACCGGCTGTCCATCTGTTTTTCACTTTTGTCATCTGGAAGGAACTGTCGGCAGGATAATCGAAAATTAATCTGTTCCATTTTTTATAATTTCCGTTAATAACGACGTTGTCCCTAAAATCGTTTGCACCGCGGTTAAACGACATCGAAAGAAATCCGTCAACTTCATAAACATCGGTATCGTTAAATAATCTTACGTAAGTTGACATGCTGCGGGGTTGCTTGAAATTAAACCGTCCGATAACCAAATCCAATGTTTTCTTACCGCCTTCCATCACAACTACGCGAGTTGCGGTTGAATCAACTTCGTAGGCCGGCCACTTGTCTTTTTCGCGTGCAACCAGCCGGTTGGGTTTTACCGCCAACAATTGGCTGAACATTCCTTTGACTTTGTTTTTAAGTACCGGAGCTTTTTTCCCGTTTTCCAGAACAACTTTCCAACCGTCACTTTCCTTTACTAATTTAACTTCCTTTCCATTTTGCGATTTGGGATATATAATTATTTCATTGACTTTTGCCGTATCGATTGCAACAAGGTCTTTACGGAAAGTACGTTCTTTTTTCCCTGTATCGGTTAAAAAAACCAATGCCGTTACCAGAGCCAAAACAACAAATATAATTCCCAAGGTTTTATTCGACTTAAACATATCGCGTATTCTTTAATTTTTCTCTGATTTTCTTTCTTCTGTTATAACGGAAAATACCGTATAAAATAACCAAAACAATAGGGAGTAAGAAATTCAAGTATTTCAACAATGTTTTTGTGCCTTCTTCAAGCGAAGGATCTATTGGTCGTGCAGTTACCCCTTTTGTTCTCAATTCTACAAGACCCGTATCGTCGGAGAGCCAATCGATTGCATTTACCATAAAACTTATGTTGTCTTTTTCCAATCTTTGTGCTTGTTGTCCTTCACCGTTCACAACGAAATCACCGTCTCCGAACACAACCATTTTGATTTGCTTACCGTTTTTATTTCCGTTCACAGCTACAGCCACGGGTAAAGATTGAAGTCCGAAATCGCTTTTTTTCCATTGCTTCGTAATATTGAAATAAACCGGAGGTTTTACGATACCGCTTTTCTCTGAACTTGTAGCCAAAGGAATAATCGAAAGTGCGGTATCAGCCGGATTAATTTTTATGGAGCTTACAAAGGGCATTAGAACGGCTTCGAGCCCTTTCGTAATCGGGTGATCGGCAAAATTTGTAATTATGGGTATATACGGGAAACTGACGGGCGTATTCATTATAAAAATTCCCTGCCGTTGTTGCACCATGATGTTTGTGCAATTAGCGTCTATCACCATGTTATCTTCAATTTCGATACCGTAATTTTTCAGCCATTCACCAAGTCCCGTGTGAATTTTTTCCGCCATTCCTTTATTCAAGTCGCCTTTTACTTTGTTCAGCGCCACTAGTAATTTTCCGCCGTTGTTTACAAATTCATCCAAATAATTGAGGTATTTTTCTTTTATTGTGTCTGTTGGTGCAATAATTAGCAGGGTTTTGTACATGGCGGGTATTCCTGCGGTATCGGTAAACTTGTAAGTTTGCACGTCGTACATAACCGATAAAGCTTTCCTTAATTGCGGCATGGCGTTCAAAGACGGTTCGCCGTTACCTTGAAGCAATGCAATTTTCGGTTTATCGGTTATTGCCAATTTTTTTATACTTGTCGAAAGTTCGTATTCCATTGCAGCGCCCGGCTGGATAAAGGGAATAACTTCCTGACGGTTTCCCATCTGAATAACTGCACCCATGTATGCTTTTTGTTGTTTCAATTGGTCTTTTTCGCGAACATTAATCATTATTGGGGAAATTCCGTGTTGCTGGGCTTTTATTTCAATTTCCCTCGATTCATTCGGATTAACAAATTCGTACACAACATTACCATCCGAGCGTGTTGAATACTCTACCAACAAATCTCTGAAGTCGTTTTTTACTTGCTCAATATCCGGAGGTAAATTTTCCGAAAAGTAAGCCGTTATCGTAACCGGTTCGGTTAAATTTTTAAGAATATCTATTGTAGCGTTGCTCAAACTGTAACGCTGATCGGCTGTAAAATCCCATCTGAAAAACAAACGGGTGGATAAAAGATTAATTAAAATTATTATACCAAAAACTAATAATATTGTAACTTGAACTTTTCGTTTTGTAAGCATGATTTACTCTACAATATTTCGTTTTGCCAAAGCTGTTTCCGCTAATAAAAGTCCGAAAAATGTTAATGATAAAAAGTAGATTAAATCTCTCGAATCAATAACCCCGCGCGATATCGAATCGTAATGTGTTGAAAGGCTAAGATAATTAAACAACAATGCCGTATCGCCTGTAAAACTGTTAGCCAAAACGTTAAAAATTATCAGGAAAAACACCCCGATAAACAAAGACAGAAGAAAAGCAACAATTTGGTTATTCGTAATGCTGCTGGCAAACAAACCGATACTGATATAAGCCATACTCATTAAAAGCATTCCGAAATAACCGCTCCACACCGCACCGTGATCAACATTTCCGATAAAATTCAGCGTGATGTAATATGGAAGCGTAAGTAGCAAAGCAACCAGAATCAAAAGGAATGCGGCAAGAAATTTACCGGCAACAACTTGCCAATCGGTTACCGGTTTGGTTAAAAGCAATTCAATTGTTCCGCTTCTTTTCTCTTCGGCAAGCATTTTCATAGTAAGAGCCGGTATAAAAAAGAAAAGCGTCCAGTATGCAACTCCAAAGAACGGTTGCAGTGTGGCTTGACCGATAAAGAAAATATCGGAACCGTACAACCATGTAAAAAATCCGCTAAGCCCAAGAAAAACAACCAACAGAATATATGCTGCCAGCGAATCGAAAAACGTACTGAATTCCTTTTTGGCAATTACCCAAATAGCTTTCATAATTTTACTTAGTTGTTAATTCTCTGAAAATATCTTCAAGTTTGGTTTCAAGCGGTGTAAGTTCCGTTAAAACCCAATTATTTTCAACGCAAAGCTTGAAAACCGCTTTTCGCGAAGAAATGTTTTCTTTACTATTGATTAAAAATGCAAAATCGTTATCGGGAACCGGATCGACCAGATCGACGGTGTCCAAATTCATTAAGGCTGAGAAAACTTCGTCTCTATTGGCGGCTTCCTCAATTTGGATTTTAAGAACTTCGGTTCCTTGTGCTTGTTTGCGTAACGTTTCGGCGGTTCCGTCGGCAACAATTTTGCCTTCGTTGATAATCATTATTCTGTCCGATGTAGCTTCAACTTCCGGTAAAATGTGGGTACTGAGAATAACGGTTTTTTCCCGTCCGAGCTCACGAATCAATTTTCTTATTTCCACAATTTGATTGGGGTCGAGACCCGTTGTAGGTTCGTCCAAAATCAATATTTCCGGATCGTGAATCATTGCTTGAGCCAAACCCACACGTTGTCTGTAACCTTTAGATAACTCACCGATTTTCTTATGTTTTTCAACATCCAGACCGCACACTTTTACCATTTCTTTTATTCTACCGGGAATTTCCGGTTGCGGCACGTTTTGCAATTTAGCAACGTATTCGAGATATTCAAGCACCGGCATATCGTAATAAAGCGGATTGCTTTCAGGCAAATAACCGATATTCCGTTTAATTTCTTCGGGATTTTCCCGGATAGAGATGCCGTTAACTTTTACGTCACCTTCGTTCGGCGCCATATAACATGTGATGATTTTCATTGTTGTGGTTTTACCGGCGCCGTTCGGACCTAAAAATCCTAAAATTTCACCGGTTTTTACTTCAAAGGAAATGTTGTCGATTGCTTTTTGTGTGCCGTATTTTTTGGTCAGATTACTAACAACAATGCCCATCTACTACAACCTTTTGATTAGAATTTGCAAAATTATCAAGCGGTAAAAATTTTTTCAAGTGTTTCAAAAAGCTAAAAAACAATAATCGTAAACAATCGTAAGAACTTTTTTGTTTCAAGATTTTTTAAAAATTTCCGGATTTTTTAAAAAATTTTTTGAAACGGATTGGAAAAAACGGTAAGCAAATTACCGGATAATACGGATTTTATTCGTATCGCTCCAATTTGAATTTTTCACCGAGATAAAGTTTACGGACTTCTTTATCATTAGCGAGCACTTCGGCTTGCCCGCTTTTGAATATTTTTCCTTCAATCAGAATATAAGCCCTGTCAACAATGCTAAGCGTTTCGTGCACATTGTGGTCGGTAATCAAAATTCCGATGCCTTTGTTCTTAAGGTTTTTCACAATGTTCATTATATCTTCTACGGCAATGGGGTCAATTCCGGCAAAAGGTTCATCAAGCAAAATGAATTTCGGTCGCGTGGCAAGTGTCCGTGCAATTTCGGTTCTTCTTCTTTCACCGCCGCTTAATTGAAAACCCATCGTTTTTCTAATGTGAGTAATCCCCAATTCTTCAAGCAAACTTTCCAATCTTTCTTTTTGTTCTTTTTTCGGTAGATTCATCATCTGAAGGATGGCCAAAATATTATCTTCCACACTGAGGCGCCTGAAAACCGAAGCTTCTTGCGGAAGATAGCCGATACCCATTTTAGCCCTTTTATACATCGGGATGTTTGTTATTTCGGTGTTATTCAAAAATACTTTTCCACCGTTGGCTTTAATCATTCCGACAATCATATAAAACGAAGTTGTTTTGCCGGCACCGTTCGGTCCCAAAAGTCCCACAACTTCACCTTGTTCAACTTCAATCGATACTTTGTTAACAACGGTGCGCCTTTTGTAAATTTTTACCAAATCTTCACTTCTTAATTTCAATGTATTTTCCATTTTTCCTCATTTTATTAAACCTGTGAAGAAATTTATTTTTATCCGGTTTGTTTTCATAAATTATAAACGACGGCAAAACAAATTCCCGCTCTTTCCCTTTAATTAAAGCTTCAGGGTGATATTCACTTGCCGGGCTTCCGTAGAGCTTTACGTTTGTAACTTTATTGTCTTCAAAAAATATTTTTGCTTTTTGTGCACTCGATTTCAGTAAGCCGTTCGGTTCTTCTTCCTCGAACAAGTAGTAAATACTCAACACGCTTCCGGTAACGTCCGTTCGTACTAAATCACCTTTTTCAAAAACCAGATTCAATGTGTCCCCGGCTATTTGATTATAACGGTAATCGTAACCTTCGTTAAGCGAAACGATTAAAGCATTTCCAAATATATCAATTAATTTGATTTGATTGTTTTCCAAGTAAATAACTATCGAATCCCCGGTTACTTGCGTCTGTTCATACCAAAGTACAGGTTGGGCATCTTCATTTTCAGTCTTAAATATTAAAATTTTATCTTTTTCTCTGAAATAAACGGTATTGTTGTTAACCGATGAGAAATTCCCTCTGAAAATCAGGACCGAATCGTTTGCCGAAAGTTTGCCCGTAGTATCATTGAAAGCTTCAAGTAAATCAGATTCGATAAACAATGTGTCGGTTTGCCCGTCTTGTGTTGAATCTATTTTCATCAACACCGGCCGGCCTAAAACTTTGGTGTACTTTTTATTTTTGTAGTCTTGTAAAGCTTCACCTTTCAAAGTAATTTTGTTTTGTTTATCGTAGAGTTCAATATTGCCGTAAGCAAAGGTGTTGTTAATTTTCCTCCAATGAATTAAGCTGTCGGCATAAATTATTGTTGATGTATCTTCCACTTCCACATTACCGATGGCAACGGCTTTGTTAAATTTTTCGTAATAGATTAAACTGTCAGCGCGTAAAACCGTTGTGGAATCTTTAAGCCGGACACTGTCGGCAAAATAAGCTTCTTTTAATTTAACAAGGTACATTCCGTGTTTAGCGGTCAAGCTCATTTTACCGTTTGTAAGAAAAATGGAAGTATCCGAAAAAGTTTTATTTTCGTTCTCAAAATAAAATCCGTGGGGTGTTTTTACAATTAAAGTATCTTCGGTTACAATCACGTTTCCGATAAGTTCTATTGTGTTCCGTTCCAAATACTGAATTGCTTTGTTACACGTAATTTCGATTTTTCCTTGGGTTATTTTTACATTTCCGATAACTTCCCTTACGGTTTCACCGTTTAATACTTTACCTTTAAGGCTATCACCCATAACCACCAACGGTTTTTCCGTTTCTTGCGAAAAGAGTACGAAAGGCAAAGAAAACATTAAAATTAAAAACAACTGTACGTAAAATTTCATTCTTCTTTCAAAGTGGTTATGTAGGTAATATTGTAAATTGTATAATTGCGGAGGTTCTGATCGGATTCAAATCCGTAACCTTCAATTTTCTCATCACCGTCAATTATTGTAACAAACTTATCGGTTTTTATTTTCTTTTCCTTGTTTCGCCACATCAGTTCATCGGTTTTCAGTACAACGCCGCTGTCGCTAACTGCAACAACGCTGTCGATTGCCCACATATCGTTTGTCAAGTCGTTTATTCTTCCCCGTTTGGAAGTTAGTGTGGAACTTACGTTTCCTTCTTTATTGTAAAAATCGATTTTAACACCCTCGAGAATTTTTACGTTTCTGTCTTCATAAGCCCGGATATGATCGGAGTAAAGCACTGCCTTGGTTTTGCCGTCTTCAGTGAAAACGATTTTCGTATCCCAACTTTCCTGCACAGGAATTTGCCCAGCGCTTAAAGTTGCATCTATTTGAGGTTTAAATTTTTCTTCACCGCATGCGGAGAATAAAAATACGGTAAGAAAAAGTAATGCTGCTTTTTTCATCTGCTTTGCAAACCCAATTTTACCAAATCGTGTAGATGTACAATACCGACGGGCTGTTGTTCACCGTTAATTGCAATAAGTGAAGTGATGTTAAAATTTTCCATTTGCTGAAGGGCAAAAGATGCCAAATAATCCGGATCAATGGTTTTTGGATTGGTAGTCATTACATCTTTTGCTACAATATTTTTGATATCGAGCGTTTTGTTTAACAACCTTCGCAAATCACCGTCGGTAATAATACCTTTAAGTTTAAAATTTTCATCCACCACGCAAGTTGTTCCGAGGCGTTTGGAGCTGATTTCAATTATTACATCGCGCAAACTTGTATTTTCTTTCACAACCGGCAAGTCGTCGCCGGTGTACATAATTTCGGAAATTTTGAGGGAAAGTCTTTTACCCAAGCTACCGCCGGGATGTAAGACGGCAAAATCTTCTGCGGTAAAACCGCGCAACTCCAATACGGCAACGGCAAGAGCATCGCCCATAACCAAAGCGCTGGTTGTTGAAGCCGTAGGCGCCAAATCGTACGGACATGCTTCTTCTTTCACTCCGATATCCAAAACAATATCGCATGAGCGGGCAAGTTTCGAATTACCGTTTCCCAACATTCCAATCAGTTTTGTGTTAAGGCGTTTAAGCATAATTACCAAATTTATAAGTTCTTCGGTGTTTCCGCTTTTTGAAATAATAATTACAATATCTTCCTTCCGCACCATTCCCAAATCCCCATGCAATGCGTCGGTAGGATGCATATATATTGATGGCGTACCGGTCGAATTTAACGTGGCTACTATTTTCCGTGCAATTAAACCCGATTTACCCATGCCTGTAAGAACTACCCTTCCTTTGGTTTCGTAAATCAATTTTACGGCTTCCACAAAACGTCCGTTAATACGGTCGGCCAACTCTCTAATTGCTTTGGCTTCAATTGTAACAACTTTTTTCCCCTTGGAAATAATTTGTTCTTCAGACACTTTTCCCTCGATTGAATAATTTTAAAAATGTTCTTTTGGGTTTATTCTTTTTTTCAAAGTTTGTGGAATCGATTTCAAGTTTTTTCCAGTATTTATTGTAAACAAGAAATGCCCTCGCAATCAGTTCGTCGGAGTAAGAATGCAAATGTGTAAAAAACCTCGATGCATCCAATGCAATTTTGGGATCTTTCTCCCCTTTTATTCTCATCAATTCGTCATAAAATTTGGTAACCGGAATAAAATGGTTTACCCCGCTGTTCTTTACGAACACCCAAATTTTTTTATCCGATTGTGAAATTGCAACAACAAGTGCATTCTTAACGATGTGAATTTCCCTCAGCTTCTCTTTATTTGCAGGATTTTTCATCCCCGGTTTCCATGTGGAATAACTCCACGACGATAATAATTTAATGCCGGTTGAGTTTAAAATATCCGGATTTGAAAAATCAATTTCTATTTGATTTTCAAACTCTTCATGAATTACGATATACACATCGCCTGCGGAGGTCAGTATATTTCCAACGGCGAACACTGGTGCGGACGGCATTGTTAAATCGATTTCATCATCTTCATTCCCCAAAATCAGATTTCCGTTTCCAAATCTTCCGTAACCAAGCACAAAATAATTTTCAATTTTTTCCCTGTACTCACGGTAACCGTTTCTTTCCGCCGGAAGCAACGAAAAAAGCAATTGTTTTTCAATTTCGTTCAGTTTACGGGGAAATGCGGGTTCGTTTTGCATTTGAATTTATTTACCTTGAGTTAAAAATTCGTATAGTTCATCCAACATCGGTTCCGCTTTTTCGTTTCGGGTGATGTAATCCACTATTCTCCTTACTTCCCTTTTTGCATTGGGTGGCGCGGCACTTATTGCACAATTTTTTAACAACGGGATATCGAACAAATCATCACCGATATAAAAAACGTTTTTGCAGTCCAGATTAAATTCTTCCAAAAGTTGCTTGGCCAAAGAAACTTTGTCTATTGATGATGTTAAAACTCTAATATTTTTAAGTTTAGACAATCTGGAGGTAATTTCATCTTCGTATCTGCCTGTGATAATTCCAACCGTCATTCCGTATTCTTTAACTTTTTTTGCGAAATCCCGGACAGCCAAAGCAATATTGTCAATTCTTGTGTGATCGTTATCATTATGCAAAAGAACACCATCCAAATCAAAAAGAACAAGTTTTATATTTTTTAATCTTTCCTTCAAGTCATTCATATTTTTTAACAACCATATCAATTTTTTTTACATTTATTAAAAGATTTTTAAGATCGGCAAGGGGCAATTGACTACCCGCATCGCTCAATGCTTTTTCCGGTTCAGGATGAACTTCCAAAAAGAGAGCGGCAATACCCAGTGAAGTTGCCGCCTTTGCAAGCGGAAGAATAAATTTGGGTTGACCGCCGGTAACATTACCGCTGCTTGGCATTTGCACCGAATGTGTTGCATCCATTACAACGGGATAACCCAACTCTTTCATAATTTCAATCGAGCGCATATCCACAACCAAATTGTGATAACCGAATGTTGTGCCGCGTTCGGTCAATAAAATTTTTCCGTTGCCGGTCGATTCGATTTTCTCGGCAACGTATTTCATATCTTCCGGTGCAAGGAATTGACCTTTTTTAACATTAATTACTTTACCCGATTTTCCGGCAGCAACCAGCAATTCCGTTTGTCTGCAAAGGAATGCGGGAATTTGTAATATATCGGCAACCCGGGCGGCATCATCAATCTCCTCCACTGTATGAACATCGGTTAAAACCGGTACATCGAATTTTTCTTTCACACCGGCTAATATTCCGAGCGCTTCTTGTGTGGGAAGTCCGGTAAACGAGTTAATACTTGTTCTGTTTGCTTTTTTGTAACTCGACTTAAAGACAAACGGAATATTCAATTCTTCCGTTATTTTTTTAATTTCCTCAGCGGTCCGGAAAGTAATTTCATCGGATTCCACCACACAAGGTCCGGCTATTAAAACTAAGGGTTTTGCATTATCGAAGATAATATCGTTTAATTTTATCATTTTAAGTTTTAATCAAAAAGAGATTGTTCGTTTGAAATATTATTTTTTCTTTGTTTATTAAAACGGATGTAGGCCAAATCGGTTGCTTCCCTTCCGCGCGGTGTCCGTTGAATAAAACCTTGTTGAATTAAAAACGGCTCATAAACTTCTTCAATAGTTCCCGGATCTTCGTTTACTGCGACGGAGAGAGTGTTCAAACCGACGGGTCCGCCCTTGAATTTTTCGATAATCGTTAAAATAATTTCCTTGTCCATTTCATCCAATCCGAATTCATCCACTTCCAAAGCTTTTAAGGCTTTCCGCGCTATTTCAATATCGATTGTATCTTTATCTTCGAAATCTGCAAAGTCCCGTGTTCGCCTCAACAATCTGTTTGCTATACGCGGTGTGCCTCGCGAACGTTTTGCCAATTCTTCAGCGGCATTGTCATCAATTTTAATATTCAAAATTTTAGAAGAACGAATTACGATTTTTTTAATCAAACTGCTGTCGTAATAATCGAGGCGCGATTTAATTCCGAAGCGGTCTCTCAAGGGTGCGGTAAGCAATCCGGCACGGGTAGTTGCTCCAACCAAAGTATAAGGCGGCAATTTAATTTGCACTGTTCTGGCGCTGGGTCCGGAATCGATCATTATATCCAACTTAAAATCTTCCATTGCGGAGTAAAGGTATTCTTCAACCACGGGACTGAGCCGGTGGATTTCGTCGATGAAGAGAACCGAATTTTCTTCCAGATTGGTTAATATTCCCGCCAAATCACCGGGCTTTTCAAGCACGGGTCCCGATGTTATTTTTAATTTAACCCCCATTTCATTAGCTATTATGTGGGCCAATGTGGTTTTTCCCAATCCCGGCGGACCGGTAAGCAGAACATGATCCAAACTTTCACCACGCTTTAACGCAGCACCAATGAAAACCTTCAAGTTGTCCGTAATCTTCCGTTGCCCTACAAAATCATCAAATTTTTTGGGGCGCAATGATTTTTCAAAATTTACATCTTCTTCCCGGAGAACGGGATTTGTAGTTTCCGACTTTCTCATATTGTTGTTTATCCGTTAAACCGGACTTATTGCTTTTCTTAATATCATATAAAGTTAAATAAAAATAGGGGAATTTGAAAATTTGTAATCAGCCGTAAAGCGTAAAGTTCAGATATATTTTTGCATTAATAACTTCAAATTTGTTTTAAACTTATATTTTTATTAATTAATGGTTTGATGAACTTTACAAGTGTGGATATTTACCTGAAATAAAATTAGAGCGTAATGCAAAAATTATAAAGATTTTCAATACATTAAACCGGGAAACGGCAAAGCTAATGGATTAACGGTTACTTTTTACCGAGAAAGAACCGTATTTTGCTTTTGAATTTATTGGGCAAATATTTATCCGCTGCTGCAAAATGTTATCTTATTCTTCTGATAACAATTCTTCTGTTTTTCATTCTGCCGTATGCGGAAGAGTTACTTGCAATTGGTACCGAATCGCCCATTCCCACTGCTTGGAACTGCGAGGCGGGCAAACCTTTGGAAACAAAATAATTTAAAATCGCTTGCGCCCTTTTAGCCGAAAGTGAACGGATTTTTTCAGGATTTCCTTGGTTATCCATGTGCCCTTCAATCCGCCATTTGGTTGAAGGATATTTTTTAATAATTTTAACAATTTTGTCAAGCTCTTTGTATGCTTCCCTCCGGATGGTAGCCGTTTTACCCAAAAATGTAACTTCGCCATGTAATAAAAACTGACCCGGAGCTTTTGCGGATAAATCTTCTCTTTTCTTCTTTTCTTTTACAACCTTGTCTTTTTTCGGTTTGGTTTTCGTTTTTTCTACCGGTGGTTTTGTTACGGGCACAACGTCCGGGCAGCCGTCGGTATCCTCGAAACCGTTAAACGTTTCGGGTTCGTTCGGACATTTATCAACATTATCCAAAATTCCGTCTTTGTCGTTATCCAAATCGGGGCAACCGTCTGTATCTTCATATCCGTCTTTATCTTCCGGGTCGTCCGGACATAAATCTTTATTATCGGGTATTCCGTCTTTATCGTTATCCAAATCGGGACAACCGTCTGTATCCATATATCCGTCGAAATCTTCGGCTTGATTCGGGCAAGCATCGTCAATATCGGGAATGCCGTCGTGATCGTTATCTTTATCGGGACAGCCGTCTGTATCCATATAACCGTCGAAATCTTCAGCTTGGTCCGGGCAATTATCATTATTATCGTACAGTCCGTCGCCGTCGCTGTCTTTAACGGTAAACAGAGAAAGTGAAATTCCGACAAAACCGTTCATATAAAAATCGTTGTGTGAACCGTCAACCACCAGATAGTCTGCATTATCGGTTGACATAAAATGCATCGATACGCCGGTAACCAAACTAATGTTATCGCTCACCAGAAATCTAATTCCCAAATCCGTATCGAACGAGAGTGAGGTTTTGTTTTTATCCAATTCCACCAGCGGATTCCGTGGTGTTCTGTCAGCCCCGAAAACATTGGGAAAGAAAAACTGGTATGAAATTCCGCCGTAAATAAAAGGGAAAAATCTGTTTTCGATTGCATAATTGTATGTAAATCCGAATCCACCGTAATATAAATCGCTTTTATATTTTTTGGGAGCGTCAACCAAATTGAATTCCCCTTCAATTTGACTGTAAGCACCGCTGAGTTTTAATCCGAAAATATGGCGGGTTGAAGTGCTGAAAAAATATTCCGCCGAGCCGAATGCATGCACACCGTATTCGGTATTGAGGTAATCTGTTTGTCCTTGCGAAAGTCCTCCGCCAAGTGAAAGAACAAGAGTATTGTTAAATGCCCTCTGTTGCCCGTTTAATTTTTGCGCAATGGTTATGTTTGCAAACACAACCAGCATGAGTACGGCAAAATAACATCGATTCATAAAAACTCCACAAGGATTCTGGCAAAATTAAAATCTTTGGCAGAAGACGAAATTCAAACTATGAAACTTTACCTAATTTATCAATAATTAATTGCTGAAATAGTAATTTTTACCGTTTGAAGGCGATTGAAATCCTTGCATATTCAATAATCTTTTGTTCAACGCCTGCCTTGTTATCCCCAACATTTTTGCGGCTATGCTCTGATTATTTCCCGCACGTTTCATTGCTTCTTTGATTAATTCGTTTGTCAATTCCTTTATCGTGGGCAATTGTTCAGAAAAAGAAACCTTGTGCAGGTTTTTAATTTCATTTTCATCGAAATCCTCTTGTTTCCTTTCTATACTTTCGTAAAATGGCCTAAGCGGCAAAATACCGGATTTATGCACGCTTACGGCGTTAAAAATTATTGCTTGCAGTTCACGAATATTTCCCGGGAAATGATAGGTTGAAAGTAATTTAATCAACTCGGGCGGATAAGCAGGTTTTTTCTTACCGAAAAGTTTAGCCGCTTGTTCCATAAAATAATCGACTAACACCGGCAAATCGTCCAATCTTTCCCGCAGCGGAATCAGATTGATATGGTGAACGTTCAGGCGGTAATATAAATCTTTACGGAATTTCCCTTCTTCTTGCAGCGTGTAGAGATTTTTATTTGTTGCGGCAATTATCAGGGCATCGGAAAATTTGGGTTCATCGGAACCGAGCGGATAATATTCCTTTTCTTGGAGCAGTCTCAAAAGTTTAACTTGAGAGAGCAAACTCAAATCGCCTATTTCATCGAGGAAGAGTGTTCCTCCTTTTGCTTTTTCGATAAGACCGGGGCGGTCTTGGTTCGCATCGGTAAACGCTCCTTTTTTGTGACCGAATAACGTATCGGTGAACATTTGGTCATCTAAACCCGCCACATTCGTTGTAACGAATTGTCCTTTCCTCCCGGTAAGTTTATGCATGGCTTTTGCAATTAATTCTTTTCCCACTCCGGTTTCACCGGTAATTAAAACTGGTTCGGTTGTATTTGAAATTGCTTCCATGTATTGAAATATGGAGCGCATCTTCGCGTTAACAGTAATTATTTCTTCAAATGCTTCCGGATTTTGTAATTCGTTGCTTATCAAACTGCTTTTAAGTTTTTCGTTTTCACTTCTTAAGTCTCTCAATTCAATTGCTCTTTTTACGGTGCTTACAAGTTTACTCTCTTCAACCGGTTTTACAATGTAATCGAAAGCGCCCATTTTCATACATTTAACCGCAGTTTCCAGTTCGTTATCGCCCGTGATAATTACCACCGGAATTTGAGGATGATTTTGTTTGATTTTATCGAGTAATTGGATTCCGCTTATGTGTGGCATCGAAAGATCGAGGAACACCGAGGTAATTTCATTTTTGTCCAGAACGGTTTCCACTTTTCTGCTGTCCGATACGGTGATTATGTTATTTATCCCGTTATCATTTAAAGTTAACTCAAATGACTGAAGCAAATATTCTTCATCATCTACAAGTAAAATCGGATTTTTAGGAAAAATCATTTCTTCTGTCATTTTAATTCGTTTCCCGTTTCATTAATAGCCGGTAATTTAATTATCGCTTTTGTTCCTTTACCCGGTTCCGACTCAAAGTTCAATCTTCCTTTATGTGCCGAAATTATTCTGCTCGATACTGCAAGTCCTAAACCCGTACCGCCTTTTTCCCTTTTGGTTGTAAAAAAGGGATCTTTAATTTTTTTAATCATCGATTGCGGCATTCCTTCGCCTTCATCGGCAACAATTATCATAACCGAATTTTCATTTTTCGAATATCCGCTGGCAACGTAAATCCTTTCGGAATTGTTGCGCAATGCTTGGCAAGCATTTTCAATTAAATTTATAACCACTTGCTCCAATCTCTGTTTGTTTCCTTTCACCAATGGCAAACCGGGTGCAAAATCGACCGAAAAGTTTTCGGTTGATTTGTTAATCAAGTTTTTCGTTAAATTAATCGCCCTTTCAATTACTTGGTTAACATCCACCTCTTGATTGGCGTCGGACGATTCTTTGCCCGAAAATTCTTTTAGTTCGTTAACGATGTTTTTTATTCTTTTTGTGCCCTCGCTAATTCCGTTCAATATTTTAGGCATCGATTCCTTAATTTTGGAATATTTCAAGCGGTTTCCCACATAAAAATCACCGTTTCTTCTGTAATAATCGTCAAGAATGGGTAAAATGTTATACCATGTTTTTTCAATCAGATTGATATTCAACATGACGAAATTATTCGGATTGTTGATTTCGTGGGCAACCCCGGCAACCAGCGTTCCCAAAGCAACCATTTTATCGGCTTGCACAAGTTGGTCGAATTTGAGCTTGGCTTCTTTTTCCGCTTTGCGTCTGCTGGTTATATCGAGAATTACACCTTGAAAATAAGTTATCAATCCGTGTTTGCCGTGCCGGACGGAAATATAATTTTCAACCCATCTTACTTCCTTTTCAGCGGTTAAAATTCTGAAAGTTTGTTTATATTTTTCTTCACCCACAAGTGCTTTGTGATATAACTCCTCGATTATTCTGTTCCGGTCTTTGGGATAAATTATATCGACAAAGGAAATTTTATTCGTGTAAAAATCGCCGGGAGTGTAACCGAATTGCCGGATATTATCCGAAACAAATTCCACGGGCATTCCTTCGTCGGCTTTCCACAGAAAACCGATAGCCGGACTTTCATTAACGATATAAGCAAGCTCTTCGTATTTTATATAAGATTCGTTAAGAGCTTCTTCCGCTTTTTTCCAAGCGGAAATATCCTGTTTGATTCCAATGAAATAAGTTATTTCGTCATTTTCACCGGTCAGCGGAACTATTGTTTCTTTAACAAAATAATAGCTACCGTTTTTATGTTTATTTAAAATTTCACCTTGCCATACATTTCCGCTCAAAATTGTTTTCCACAAATTTTCATAAAATACCTTCCCGTGCTTACCCGATTTGAGAATACTTCCGTTTTTACCGGTTATTTCACCGGCGGTGTATCCCGTCAGTTTTGAAAATGCGGAATTGACCCAAACGAATTTTCCCGTGTTATCGGTTATTTCCACGCCAATTTTGGCGGCGTCGAAAAGTTTGGACAATAAACCGAGAAATTCCTTGTTACCGTATGGAAATTTCCCATTTTTCCCCAACAATTTTAAATTCGATATGATATCCGTTTCGTTGATTTCCATAACCACAAATAATTTTACCGTATTTTATTAATATCAAGTTTTAGGTATATTAATGTTTCCGAAAAAGTTGTTTTATATTGAGAATTATATTTTAACATATACCGATTCATTTTCGATGATTTATTACGGTATTTTATAGCAATGCCGGAACTTTGTTTTAAT
>Ga0256841_1001125_pt1 | contig 24333 bp, 21 predicted proteins | sample 356308metaG_FD_185971 | JGI IMG/M metagenome (GOLD analysis project Ga0256841, IMG submission 185971) | Hydrothermal vent microbial communities from Mid Atlantic Ridge, Atlantic Ocean - 356-308 | ecosystem: Environmental > Aquatic > Marine > Hydrothermal vents | place: Atlantic Ocean: Mid...
TGCAAGAGGGATCCACCGAGAAGCTGCCTCTCTGCGGCTTGGCGCCATGAGAGATGGGATGGATCTGAGGGCGCGGAAGTTTGCTCTTCTTTTGCTCGACGCGGAAGACGGGGGGTTTCTCCACAAGACCGATACGAAAGGCCCCGAACAGTTCCTGGAGAATCCTGATTTGGTCTCTCTTCGGCGGGAGGTGTTGAGCTATACCTCCGGGGATGAAAAGCGCCTCGGGCGTCTGGATCTTTCGGCGACCAAGAGCCTCTTCGGCCCTTATTTCTGGTTTGACCTCCTGACAGAAGCTCTCTCCGTGCAAGTTGCAAAACTCTGCAATCTCTACAACCTTTATCTCATTCCTCTTTCAGAGTGGGAGAGCGCAGGGGAGCAGGAGCGGGTTCGACACCAGGCCGTCCTGGAAGGCGACGAAGATCTTCCTGTGGCTCCGGCAAAGGACGGGGGTTTTGCAACTTCCTTCTTTCATGTCCTCCACTTCCTGGATTCGGGAGAGGCTTGTCTGGCAGAAGTCGAGAAGGTCTTTGGAAAGGCTGTGAGAGATCGCTTGGTGCAGGACCGCAGGCTTATGGTTCGGCGGATCTTCTCCACAAAGGCCATGAGCAAACTTCCTCGCAGTTTACGGGCATTTAATCCTCTCTCTTTTTATCGGGGCAAGCTGGGGGGAGGGCGCATCTTTTTCCTACCCTTCCTCCTACTTTGGATGGTTCTTCGTTTTCTTGGGCGCTTGGTTCGGATCACAATAAGGGCGACCTATGAGATTCTTCGGCCCCGTATCCAGGGTCGTGAAGACGAGAGCGAGACCAGCTCCCTTGTCGTTCGTCGCAAGCTGAGAAGAATGAAGAAGCCTCTTTGCTTTGAGGCGATTCGGATGATGGCCCAGTTGGATCCCCTCTATCTTGGGCTTGGGGGGGATGCCCAGTTCTCCAAGGATCTGGATGCAATCGGGGCGGGACCGGCGGAATGGGATCTGATTCTCGAGGCAAAAGAGGATATGGAAAGGCGCTTGGTCTATTTGCCGGAGTTGATTCAAAAGCTGTCCTCAAAGCTGGGGCGCTCCCTGGAAACTTGGGAAGCTGAGCGACTCAGGCGTGCGCTTGCCCGGGACGAACAAGGGCTCTGTCTTCTCTTCGCCGCTCCCTCCCGGCTCAAGGCCTGGGTCGAATGTAAGGAAGCCGAAGTTCCTCCGGGAGCGCTCCCCCGGTCCCGCGCCCTGGCCCATCGATCCCTCCGCCGAGGTTGGAGGTTTTTGCGTGGCTCTCTCGCAAGGAAGCATGAAGAGATCCGCGTTCTTCGCAAAAGGCTCAAGGAAAAGCCCCTGGATCTTCAACAAGTTCTTTGGGCCTTCGATCGTGCCGGAAAACGGGGACCCGAGGCCGCCGCCTTGGATCTAGCCCTTTCCATGCTTCGTCATAGGGGCCAAGATCTTGCTCGCCTGCAGACGGCTCGGGGACTAACGGCTTTGATTCTGCGAGACCTACGTCAACACGAAGACCTTGTTTTGGCGATCGGCGCCTATTCCTCCTCTAAGTAGTTTTTTGGGGGGAAGAAAAGGAGGGGGGGATCAGGTCGTCAGGCCCGCGGCAAGGCCGCAATACCAGGCCGTCCCCAGGGGGAGCATCTCTTCGGAGACATCAAAGTCCGTGGCATGGTTGGGGGCATCCATGCCTTTTTTTCCGGTGCCCAAGAAGGCGTAGCAGGCGGGGACCTTTTGAGCGTAGTACGCGAAATCCTCCCCGGCGAGGAGGGGAAATGGTTGGGGGTGGATGCTTTGATCCCCAAAGAGTTCGGCGGTGACTTTTTTGGCGAAGGCCGTCGCCCCAGGATCGTTGACGAGGACGGGATAGCCCTTTTTGTATTGAGTTTCCCCTTTGCAGCCGCAGGCCTCGGCGACGTCTCGAACACAATTCTCAATCCAAGAAGGTATTTCTCTTCGGAGAGCCTCATCGAGAGTGCGAACCGTTCCACTCATTTCGACCAAATCGGGGATGACATTGTTTGCGCCTTCCCCTCCTTGGAAACTGCAGATGCTGAGCACGGCGGGGCGCAGAGGACCGGCTCGCCGGGAGATCAACTGTTGGAGGGTGCTGACCACATGGGAGCCCGCGACGATGGGATCCCGCACGAGATGGGGCATGGCTGCGTGCCCTCCCTTGCCCTTAATCTGGATCCTGAGATCGTCGGCTGAAGCCATCATGGGGCCTTCACCGAGGATCCAAAGACCAGCCGGAATGGGGGGGATCACATGAAGTCCGAAAATCCGGGAGACCCCATGGAGGCAATCTCTTTGGATGAGATCGACGGCCCCTCCGGGAACCTGTTCTTCGGCGTGTTGGAAGATGAAGCGAACGTTGCACCTGGCTTTTGCCTTTCCTTCGGAGAGGAGCTTGGCTGCCCCAAGGAGCATGGCCATGTGAGCATCGTGTCCACAGCAATGGGCGACTCCTGGGGTCTGGCTGAGAAAGGAGCTTTTGCCGGGTGCACTGCGTTCGTTCATCCGAAGAGCGTCCATATCAGCCCTCAGGGCGATCGTCTCGTTTGCCCCTTCTATTTTGAGATCGGCCCAGAGGCCATGAATGTCCTCAAAAGTCTGAACTTCAAGCCCCAATTCCCGCAGGAAGCCTGTGACGACCTCTGAAGTCCGCTTTTCTTCGAAGGATGGCTCGGGGTGTTGGTGAAAATCACGGCGCAGCTCCCGAAGGAGGTCCAAGAGGGCTTGAGCATGATCGAGGATCTGAGTCATGTTTCTCCTTTTCGGTTGGCCCCAGGAAGGATAGCCTCATTTCTCTGTTTCGCCTGGGTCATTCATGAGATTGAAGAAGATTATGACGCATCCAGGTCTGCACCAATGTTTCCTTTGGAGATAGATTGCCGATGATCGGAAGTGGATCTCGAGTGGCCTCTTTGTTGGGCATCCTTGCCTGTTTTGTGGTTCTCCATCCCCAGCTGTCTGCACAAGAACACAAGCCGACCTATAACGATCTTCTTGTTGTCCGCAATCGCCGATGGGCCAAGACCGATTTCTTCGAGATTCGGGCGGGCTTGATGGGGATCATGCCCTCGGGGGAGGACTCGCTTCGCTTTGCTGAAAAGGACTACAATCTTCAAGGGCAAGCCTACTATCGTTCCTCCAAACCCTTTGGGCGAGAAGGGCGCCTCGAACTCTATGCGGGGAGGGATGGGAGCTATGCGAGCCTCGTCGATGGCAATCCAGATGCGCCCAACAAGGGATATTCGAGGATCGAGATTCATGGACGGCAGTGGGGGGCCTTTCAGCGGGAGGGTTATTATGATGGGGACAAATTCCAACCCGTTGGTTTGTATCGGATGAAGGATTGGCGGGTCAAGGTCTCCTTCGCCACCAATTTTGCCAAAGGGCTCAAGGGGGAGGCGGGGGCTTTTTATGGACATAACTCCTTCTCACGCGATTCCCAAACCGCATCCGGCTTTACGATTCCGCAGGGATTCAAAGTCTATGGATTTAACGCTCACATCGAAGACAACGGGATCCAGGTGGATCAACAGACCAACCTCCCTCAAAAGGGGGCTTTGTTCTCCATCTGGATGGAACGGGAATGGAATGACAACAATGATGCTTTCGGGACTCTTGGCAATGAAACCTCCTTGCCGGCTGCCGTTATGCGTGGGGGAGGGCACATGGAATATTATGCCCCCTATACCACAAACGGGACCTGGGTCCTTTCTGCAGACGCCGCGATGGCCGCAGAAGATGACAGGATCTTTATCAATGACGCAGGTAAGCCGATTGGGAAAATGTGGGTGGATGCTCGGGTGGATTACCGGCTTCTCCTTGGGGATCACCTTACTTTGACTCCGGGGTTTCGGGCACAATGGGTGAAGGTCGCCGGCCAATTCGGAACGGGGACGGACACAAAGTTCTTTTTTGGGGGACAAGTGGAGCTTCGATATGACTTCGCTGAGTCCTTTGCTTTGACTGCTGAATACTCCTACCTTTCCAATGAGAGCCGCAGTCCCATTTCCTTCACCAAGGATGGGTTAGGGGAACACCGCTTTTTTATTGGCTTCGAATTTCGACCTTAACGGGGGACGGCTCCTGGTTCATGAATCATCGTTTTTCGCCCAGGATCCATCGAGAGTCCTCACAATTCGATTGACAGAATGCTCCCCACCATCTCCCAAGGGACCAACAATCCCGTTGGGAGCATCTCGGAAACCCGTGCTTTCTTGAACCAAGTAGCTATCAACAAGCTGGTGGTCGTTTTGAAGAAATAGCCGGTGTCGTCCCAGACTCGGGACCCTATGTGTAAGTTTAGGGAGAGAGGGAGGTCAAGGATGACGCGGGCTTAGGGAGAGTTCTCCCCGATAAGCGCCCTGGTCGAAGCGAAAGAGGGTGTGAGGGAAGCGCAGGCCCTTTTCCATGCGATATTCTTGAAGTAGGTAGATGGTTCGCACTCTGGATCCTCCCGGGGTCGGAGCCTCATAGAGCAGGCGGCGGGGAAGACCGGTGTCGGGGTCGATGGCAAGAGAGGCTTTGGTGTGGAATCCCGCCAGGACCAGGTCAAAACTGAAGAGTACAAGATCCTTCCCTTCTTTGAGCTTTAGGCTGCCGCTGGTCTCAATTTTCTGTATGAAAGGATTCTGGGGATCAAGGAGAACCAGAGGGTTGAGGAGGCCAGTTTGCAGATAATTTTCTGCTTCGAGATCGCTTAATTTGCGAACCCTTTGATCCAGGATCTCTTCTGCTCCCTTGGCGTGGAATCTCCTCCCGATTTTCGTATTCAATACTTCAAAGGTTTCGCTTGCCGTTCTCTTTCCAAAATCCCAGACCCAGCTCTCCTTGAAGGGAAGTGAGGCAAGCAGCTTCCCTTGGATGTCAAAGCGAAGGGTTTTGGATGTTTTGGGGGTCAAAGGCTGCGTAAAGCCCAAGGCTTTTCGGGCTTTGGCCAGGACTCTGGTTTTGGTTTTTTCCCAGTCCTCGGGGTTCCCCGGGAGCTTTTGGACCTTTGGATTCCCGAGTGGGGAAGTGCTGGATTTTCCAAGGTCCCTTTTACCCAACATTGTGGCTCCCTGGGGCGGCTGCTCCTGGGAAGAGAGTAAGAGAAAGGCGGGCTTGAGCCAGATTTCGGCGGCTTCAGGGATGTCATCCGGGCGGAGGGCTTGAAGCCTTTGGAGGACTCTTTGATCAAGGTTGGGGCCTTGCCCATGGGCGAGGGAGCGAGCCAGCGTTTCCGCGCGCAGGGAGGCTTGGTTCATTTTTCGATCCCAAGAAAGGAGCACGCGTTGCTTGGCCTGGTCAAAGAAAGAACGCTCCGGGCTGCTATCGCTTAACGCAGCGATGGCAGCTCGGACCGCAGCGATGATTTCTTTCGCGTTTTTTCCTGGGCGGGAAAAAGAAAGGATCCGAGTTCCTGCCACCTCTCCAAGGGGGTCCAAGCGCATTTGGATTTGGCCGAGCCCTCGGGCCTCCAATTCTTGGCCAAGCCGCCCCCCCAAGCCGTCCATGCAGAAAAGTTGCCAGCAGAGTTCTGAAAGGGGAGTTCCTGTCTCCTCGAGGGCAGGGTTGGGAAGGAGCAGGAGCAGCTGTCCTTCCTTTGGAAATTGGGGAGAAGCTGCAAAGCTAAAGAAGGGGATCTTGGGATTTGGAGCTTTGTTTCCCCGGTGCCGAGCCTTCCAAGCCAATAAATCATTTCCAAGATCCCGGAGAGCATCCGCCTTCCATCCTGCCCCTTGAAGAAGGACGACAGCGCCTTCGGGTCGGTAGTTGAGTTTTTGGAAAAGGCTCAAGGCTGCGGGCTGGATCTCGGGGAGATCATGCTGGATTGTGTCGGGGAAAGGAAGTCCGAGTCCAAGGACTTCTGAGACAAAGGCACGCAGGAGCGTTTGCCTGGGCTGCCTCTCCAATCCTTGGAGAAGCATCGCCCTGTAGCGGGGCAAGGCAGTGGGGTCCAAACCTGGATCCATCAAGTTTTCGAGCAGGATTTTTTGGGCTTGGCCCAATTGGCCTCGACGCCCTGCGAGTTGAAACATGACGCCCCCTGGGTAGGTGCGGACCGACAAAGCGGCTTCGGCCTTTCCTTGAAATTCTTCCTCCAACGCAGTTTCCAAGCGATGCTGCGTCAGGCGGTCCGTCAGTTCTTGGATTCCAGCCATTCCGACAGGAATGCTTTTCCTTTTGCGAGGGAAAAAAACGAGGACGCGGTCTCTTGGATCTCCTTTGTCTCGGGAAAGAGAAACAATTAGGTCGTTTGAGAGCTTGCGGGTTTGAAGGGGGGAGAGAGGCGGATGGAGGTCCATTCCTTCCTCTTGATTCGGAGCAGTGCTGGGCAAGGGAAAACTCTTTGCAGGCTTTTGTTTGGGATCCCTTGAGATTGTGTTTTTAGTATCACCCAGATCAGGGTTGGGAGTTTTTGTGGAAGTCTTTATGGGAGTTGGGGGGGTTCCTCCACAAGCCGAAAAGAAGAGAAAGGCCCCCAGTAGGGAATGGGTCATCCAGAGCGTTTTCATTTGCCTCCTTCCTTGTCCTTCTTGTTCTTAGGGCTGAGGATCGGGTCCACGAGTGAGATACACTGACCTTGGTTCTGTAAAAGCCCTTTTGCTTTGTTGAGGAGAGTGGCGGGCTTATCCGGAAGCGTCCCATAGGTTCCCAGGAGGAGAGTGCGTGCGAGTTTTTCGAGCTTGGCCTCGGGTCGCTCAAACCCAGCATGTTGTCTTGCCCTCCAAATGCGGGTGGCTTTCTGGAGGATCTCGGTGCCTGAACCATCCTTGGATAAGAGAGCCGCGATTCGCTTTTGGAGATGTTGTAAAAGCTCTTGAGAGTCTTGGCCGGCTGCTAAACCTTTCGCCTCCAAAGCAAAGATTCCGGGCCTGCCCAAGCTGGGGAAAGAGGGGATGGCACGAAATATGAGGGCTTCACTCCCCTTGACTTCTGTGTTTTGAAATGCAAGGGCCAGGACTTCGAGTTCTGCCTGATTCCATCTTGAAGGAATCCTCCAAGCGATAGAGGCGAGTGCTTTGCCGGGATGGTGGGCGCGGAGGACTCGGGACGATGTAGGTTGGGGTTCTTCGGCAAGGGCTAGGGGAGGGCGGAGCTTGGAAGGTGTCGTAAAAATGTGGGACAGGCCACGAGCGACGAGTGCCAAATCGAAGTTTCCTTCGATCAATGTGAGTCCCTGGCTGGGTAGGTTGTTTTGTAGAAAAAAGCGACGAGCTTCTTGTTCTGAGATTTGGGCAGCCTGTTCTGAAGGGGGAAAGAGGACGACCCTGACTGGGTCCCGAAGGACGGTCGCCAGGGCCATCTTTCGGAAAGGGGTAAGGTCTGCCCTGTTCTGAAACTTTTGCTTTAGGGCCTCGTGAGCTTCCTCAAAAAAACGGGAAAATCCATCAAAGGAGGGAGAGGTGCGCCGCTCTTTCATCAGGTTGGCGAAGGAGAGGATCCGATCGCTTGGGAGGAAGGCTTGGAGAGTACTGGTCTGCGTTCCTGTTCGAAGGCGAAGCTGTACAGCAGGCGTTTTTGCCAACAGAGCCCTCATTTTTTTTGCCTGCACAGAAGCTTGGAGACAGGCAGCTGAGAGGCCCTCGAGCTGAAAATTTTCTTGTTCTCTGCCCATACGACTGACATAGGTCCAGATGGCCAGGGGGCGCCCCTCGGTCTTATGGAGGAAAAAACGGCTTCCGTCCGGAGTTCGGACAAGCCGAAACCCTGGGGGAAGGACATCCCCTTGAGGGAGGGAAAATGCGAGGGAGAGAAGGAGAGTTGAAGCAATCACCAAATGGAATTCCTTGATAGGTCCGCGAGGATTGAGGGCTGGATCATAAACGCAAAGGCCCGGGAATCCTTCAAGGAAGCCTTCTCCTTTCATTGACAATGGCAGACTGCCTGGTTTTGATTCTCCCTTCGATTAGAGGAGAAAGAGCAGGAGAGAAAGTCTCTCCCCGGGAGTCTTTCAACAAAATGCGGAGTAATTATCTCGAGGGTCTATGTGTTTGCGGGGGAGTCGCCATTGGGCGGGTCAGCTTTATGGGCTATGAATTCGACGCCCGCCCCAAGTCGATCCGCATCTCCGCATCTGAGGTTCCCGGGGAGACGGAGAGGTTTCGGACCGCCGTGGAGGCCTGCAAGGACCAGCTCCAGCGCCTCCGCGCCAATCTTGAGAAGGAGATCGGCAGTGAAGAGGCCCGAATCCTGGGGGTTCATTTGGCCTATTTGGATGATCCAACCTTTAGAGCGGATGTCGAGGGCTGGATCCATAAAGAGCGCCTACCTCTTGAGTCCGCTTTGATGAAGGTGGTCCATGGCTTCGACAGAATCTTCGAGTTGGTGGAAAATGATAAGCTTCGTGAGTCGGCCTTCGATCTCAGGGATGTTTCTCTCCGAGTTCTGCGAACCCTGGAGAAGGAGGGGAGGATGGACCCCCCTGCGCTTGGGGACGAGTCCTACATTCTCGTGACCAAAAAATTGACAATCACCGACATGTTCCGTTTGGAAAACCAGAAGGTGCTTGGGATTTTAGCTGAAGAGGGCGGCCCCAGTTCGCATGCCGGCATTCTCGCGCGATCCATGGGGATCCCGACCGTGACCGGGATTCCCGATCTTCGCGAACAGATGGAGGAAGGAGACTATGTCATCCTGGATGCGACTGCGGGACTCATCTATGTCAATCCCGAAGATCGGCTGCGGCGAGAATATGAGGGGAAAGCCCTCCAGCGCACCCCTCAACCTCCGTTCCAGGAGGAGGGTCCTCCCGAACTCGGCGATGGGACGGCCATTGATCTTCTGGGTTCCTGTGGAAACCTGGGCGAGGTGGTCCAATCGGTGGACGCGGGTCTGGATGGGATCGGCCTCTACCGAACGGAGCTGCTCTTCCTGCTGGACAAAACTCCCCCGGGGGAGGAGATGCTTCATCGGCATTATGCGGAGATTTTGGCGAAGGCGGAGGGGCAGAGGGTCGTCTTTCGGCTTTTGGATTTGAGTGAAGATCTGCGTCCCCTGTCGCAAGAAGATCGTGTCGAAGCCAATCCTGCTCTTGGCCTCAAGGGGATCCGTTACCTTCTCAAGAATCCGGCGTTGTTCCGGACGCAACTCCGGGCCCTGCTGCGTTTGGAACCTGGAGGCGTGCTTGAGATCGTCGTTCCCTTTGTGACGGCTGTGCAGGATCTTCAGCGAGTGCGGGAGATGGTTCGTTGCGTGCGCGGATCTCTAAGAAAGGATGGCATCCCCTGTGTGGACGAGGTTCGGGTCGGGGCGGTGGTGGAGATCCCCTCAACGGCTTTTGCATTGGGAGCGGTGGGAGAAGAGGCCGATTTCCTCGTCATTGCGCTGGATGATCTTCAGCAGTATTTATTGGCCGCAGACCGCGACAGCCTTGAGGTTGCAGATTATTACAAGATTTACCATCCCGCCTTTTTCAAGCTCCTGGCGGGCTTGGCCAAAGAAGCTCGTAGGTTGCGCAAAAAATGCCTGCTTTTTGGCGAAGCCGTGACAGATCCCCTGCGCCTTCCCTTCTTTGTGGGCGTAGGTTTCCGCTCGTTCAGCGTGACTCCCGTACGAAGTCCCAAAGCACGCAAGTCCCTAAGGGCCTGGACTGTCCCTGCGGCGGAGACTTTGGCCAAGCAGGTTCTCAGAGCTCCCGACTCGCTCTCGGTGCAAAAGGTTCTTCTTGAGGCAGAGCGGTGAGAGGACGCAGGCGGCTTGATTCCGATTCCGCAAGGGTTCTCCCAGTTTTAAATGGACCCTAGGGGATTTCAGGGGAGAATGAAGGTCGCGGGGAGAGAGGCTCCCCCTTTTTCATGGATGGAGGTACGGGTCGATGGCCGGTAAAGTTCGTTTCGTTCCTAAAGAAGACGGAAGGTTTTGTCGGGACTGTGGATCTCTCTCGGGGGATCTTCGGGATGAGGATGGGGAAGTGGTGGAGAAGGATGTCCTCCCATGCCCCAAGTGCCAAGATGGAAAGATGCTACCGGGTTTGGACCCCTCTTATCTCTATCGGGCCTTTGCCCTGATTTTTATGGCAACCGGCAAGGACGAGGATGGCTGTGAAATCGGTGTCATCCGAACCGTTCCTCCTGCCTATGTCCATGATGCGGTCGCACGAGGCCGGGGGATGGTAATTGCGACGAATGTTCGCTGGCCCGAAGACAAAAAAAAGTTCAGTAAGCTCTTTGACCATCACATCCACCATGAGCGGGATCCCAATATTACGCCTTTGAATGATGGCTGGGATTCTCAACATCCCCTTCCTGTTTTATGAATCTGTAGGGGAGCTTGTGTGAAAGGGCTTGCCACCATTCGGATGGATGCGGGGGAGGGGCCTTGCTTTCCCGAGAGAGAGGGAAATGGGCTTTGTGATGAATCGGAGCTTTCCCAAGCAAAGGACAGCCTTTCGGCATTGGACCGGCGTTGGAGAGAGGTGGGGCAAAATCCGAGCGCCTTTCTTCGGCAAAGTCTCGGAGATCGGACAGATCTTTTTCAGTCAGGCTCCTCCTTCCCACGGGCGAAGGCCTCGCTCTCTCCTGGAGCGCAGCGAGTGCTTGAAGAGCGGAGCATCCGATTGCGGGTCTTCCATCGTCATCATTTGCCCGAGACACGGGTCGTGCGCGAAGAGGGTGGTGGGCGCATCGAGATTCGACACAGGCCTTACCAACATGTAGGCATTCTTTTACCCAAAGCAAAGCTCCCCGTCTCCATGCTCCTCTCCCTGGTGTGCCCTCCCCAGGTAGCAGGGGTGCCCAGGGTGAGCCTTGCCCTGGAGTTGGAGGAAAATGAAGATCCTTCAACCGGATTTCTGGCTGCTTGTGAGGTCTTGGGGATCCAGCAGCTTGTAAGACGTGGTGGAGCGGAGGGAGTCTTCATGCTCTCCGAAGGCCTAGGCCTTTCGAGTGGTTGCGACCTGATCCTTGGGGGAGATGGACCTTCTTCCACTTGGGCCATGAAACGTCTGGGAGGCCGCGTGCGGGTTCTTCCCATGGGTGGAGGGGAGGACCTACTCCTGATCGCGGACCGAAGGGCCGAAGTCGATCCGCTTTTGGTGGAGGAGATCCTTCTCCATGCAGAACTCCAGGAGAAGGGACGCTGTATTCTCCTCTCCAGCTCGGAAGATTTTTTGCAAGCATTGGGGTTTGCCCTGTGGGAGAGAGCGGACCGATTGCCTCGTGGACGAAAGGCCTTTGTCAAAAAAAATCTTCAGTCTTCGGTGGAACGGGTCCTGGTCTCTTCGCTGCGGCGGGCCTTTGAAATCTTGGATCAGTTTTGTCCCAAACGCATTTTGCTTCGTCTGCAACACTCTTCCAAGTGGATGTCTCAACTTCCGCCATGCCCTTGTGTCCAAATCGGGCCAAGCGCCTCACTCCTCGGTTCCTACTTCAATCATCCTTGGGTGCATCCTCCCATGGGTTCTATCGAGGGCTTTTTCTCACCCAAGTTCTTTCTGAGGCCGATGTCCATCGTGAAAGGACCGGAGGAGACGATCTCGGAGGAATGTTTGGAGTTTTGGAAGGAGATCGAAGAGGTCCCTGCAGTTCTTCTCTCTTCGAAACTTTCCAACAAGGGAGGGGGAGGGCAAAAGAGAGCAGCGTTCTCAGGAAAGAAGAGGGAAGGCCTTTGATACAAATTCAGGCTTTGGAAAAGGGATACCGCAAAAAAGGAGGAGGCTTTGTCCCGATTCTTCGGATTCCTGAATTAGGATTTGGAGAGGCGGAGAGCGTCTCTTTAGTGGGGCCTAGTGGATGCGGGAAAACCACTCTTTTGCATCTGGTTTCGGGGATACTCCTCCCCGACCGAGGGCGGATTTGTTTCCGAGGCAGGGAGGTTTCGAATCTTTCGGAGGGGGCCAGGGATCGATTTCGAGCGCAGCATATCGGCTATGTGCATCAGACCTTCAATCTTCTTCCTGCCTTCAGTGCCCTGGAGAACGTCGTTCTGGGGGCTTTTTTCGCGGGCCGTTCGGGGAAGGAAACTCGGGACCGGGCCCGTGCTCTTTTGGTTCGGGTTGGTCTCGAAGACCGGATGGAAAATCGTCCGGGCGAGCTGTCCGTGGGCCAGCAGCAGCGGGTGGCTCTAGCGCGGGCGATGATCAACGCTCCTGACCTGATCCTTGCCGATGAACCCCTGGGGAGTCAGGATCCTGAGACCAGCGAGGCTGTCCTGAAGCTTTTACTGGAGCTTGTGCGCGAATCTCGGGCGACCTTGCTCATGGTGACACATGATCCAAAGACAGCCGGGTGTCTCGATCGGCAGGTGGATATGCGCCCCTTTGCTGTGACATGCGGAGGAAGGGCTCGATGAAGCTTCCTGCCATTGTCGCTCGACACCTTTCTTTTCGGTTTACGGCGAACGCTCTCCTCTCCTTTTCGATTTTGTTGGGGGCGGCACTGGTGACCTTCCTATGGATCAGTGCGGACCAAGCGGAGAGGCGTTACCATTCTTCGAGCAAAGGTTACGGGGTGATCCTGGGTCCCGGGGACACATCACCTCTGGATCTTGTCCTCAATACCGTGTTCCATTTGGGGCAATCGCAGGGGATCATCCCTCTTTCGATCTATGAGCAGGCGCACGCGGATCGAATGGGGCGGCGGGTTGGGGTCCGCTATGCCATCCCTCAGGTTGTCGGGGATTCGTTTCGAGGCTTTCCCATTGTCGGAACCACGGATGAATGGTTCCACCGGTTTTCTCTGGGGAAGAACGCGAAGGGTAAGAGGGTCCCCCTGCAGTTTCTTAGGGGAAAGCCTTGGCGGTTTTCCCATGAGGATTTGTTGAAGGAGGCCAGGGAGCAAGCCAAGGAACGAGAATCCCTAGAGAGTGGGGACAAAGCCCTCCATGGCAAGGAGCATGAGCCGATTCCGATCCTGTGGCGTCAGGTTGTTCTAGGCTCCCGTGTGGCTCAGAAGACCGGGCTCGGTTTGGGGGCTCGTGTGATCCCCTCTCATGGAGTGGGAGCGACCCTCGAGGAACATTCCGAAGCTCCATTCTCTGTCGTGGGGATCTTGGCTCCCACCGGGACACCCATTGACAGCGCCCTCTATCTCCCGATCGGAGCTTTTTTCCGGCTCGCCGGTCATGAGGCCGTAAAGAAGGGGGAGGGGGCGCACAAGGTCGCGATCTCCTCCGTGATTGTGGATACGAAGCATCCCTTGGGTCCCATGATTCTTCGGAATCTTTTTCAACGAAAGCCCGAAGCTCAGGCTGCCATTCCCGCAGTGGAGATCCGGAAACTCTTTGAAATGGTGGGGGATCTCACGCTTGCTTTGCGGGCCATCGGTTTTCTTGTTTTGATTGTTGCAGCAATAGGGATTTTCAACTCTCTCTACCTGACGATGGACGAGAGGCGGCGTGAAGTGGCGATCATGCGATCCCTTGGTGCGCGGAGAAGCCAGATTTTTGCCATTGTGTTGTTGGAGGCCTTGGCTGTAGGGGGGACGGGGGCCTTATTAGGGATTTTAGGGGCGCATGGAGGGGTTTACCTGTTTGGGGAGACTCTTCGTTCCTGGACAGGAGTGCCTTTTTCCGCAGTCGATTTTGGACTTCGGGACCTTTGGCTTTTCATAGGTGTTACCCTTTTATCGGGATTGGCGGGACTTCTCCCCGGCCTTTCCACATTGCGAACCGATGTTGCCCGCTACTTGAGCCCTGATCGATGATGAAAAAGACCTTCCGATACTTGTTTCCCCTTTTCTTGGCAGGAGCCTTGTTTGGACAAAAAACCGGTTCAACGGTTAAGTCCGGCTCCAGGCCTGCTCCGAAAACTCCTGCTCCGAAAACCCCTGCAAAGAAAAAGGTTGCACAAAAAAAGGCTACAAAGTCTCAGCCCCAACCTGGCCCTCGGTCGAAACCGAGCCTAAGTCCGAAGGTCGGTCAAGGACGGAAGCTCGGCTCCCAACCTTCCAGCAGGCCGAGCCGGGCCGGAATGACGAGTAAGCCTGGAATCAAGGGGGATCCCAAGAAAGCAAAAAGGGAGAAGGGGAAAAAGGGGAGTTCCAAGGCAGGGCAAAAGGTAGGGATCAAAATCGAGGGAAAGCTCGTGGATCCGGGACAAAAGAAAGTCCCCATCCCTGACGGGGCCAGTGAAGGAGATATTCGTGCGATTCGCGGGGCGAACGCCATGTTGAGCGCCGAGAAGAAGTTGCCCAAGATCCTCAAAAAAATGAAAATTAAGGGAGGGGTTCCCTTCCTCCCCTTCGACAAAATCGACGCATGGCCCTACGAGGATGGTTTCAAGGGGATGCCGAAGGCTTTGAAAAAATGGGACAAAAAACGAGTGGTCATGGCTGGGTTTATGTTTCCCATTGATGAGGTGGAGGACATCCATGAATTCTTTTTAGTCAAATCCCTCTGGAGTTGCTGCTACGGGACTCCGCCCGACGTCAATGGCCTTGTAAAGGTTGTGATCAAAGCGAAAAAGGGGATTCCCTACTACTATGATCCGATTCTTATCATTGGGACTTTCCATTTGAAGAAGGTTTTGGACGAGGACTTCTGCGTTGCGATCTATGAAATGGATGCGGAGGTCGTGAAAGTTTTAGATTTGTAGGGGAGCAACCCGTTTTTTCTTCTCAGGAGGCTTTCCCGGCTTCTCTGCGTGGGAATTTTCGACACCCTAAAGGAAGGTGTAAGCTCAACCTCCCTCAAGTGCCGATAGAAGAGGCATGGCCAGGGGACGCGTACGCAGGGTCGGCTGCACACAGGAACGAAAGGGACATCGGCTTTGGGCACTTCTCCTGCCGGGCACTCTCTTGCTAACGGTTGGGACCTCCACATGGCTGTCCTTCTGGCAGCGTTCTGTCCTCTATCAAGAGCGGATCGAGGCTACCCGGGCCAACCTGACAAAGGTCAGCCGTGCCTTCCGAGAGGGAATCGAGGAAGTTCTTTTGGCTCCTGGAAAACCGGGACTCGAAAAAAAGCTTCAAGAAATCGCGAAGGCAACGGGAGGGAAAGTTCACCTGGTAGATGCTGATGGCAGAATGATGATGGAGCGGGAAGATCCAGTCATATCGCAGTTGGGTCCCCTCCCCGAATTGGTTTCAGACCGTGTCTCCATGGATTCGTTTCGAATCAGGATGCCTCTCTTTGGCCCCGGACCCAAACGCCTAGGGGAGTGTCGCATCACGGCTCCTCTCCCCGGTATTCCAGGTTTTCCCTGGTCCACTTGGGCTGGGTTGACAACCTTGATCGGTATTGCCCAAGTGCTTTTGGTTGGGTTCTTCTCGCGCATCCAGGGAAACTTTGGGGCCATGATTCGTGTCCTGCACAAATTAGGGAAAAAAGGACCCTTTGCTTTCGATGAGGAGGGGCTTTCGGGATTGGGGGAGATGACCCCAAGTTTTGAAGCTTGCATTGAAGACCTCAGAGAGCGTCAACTGCTTGGTGAAGAGAGTTTTGTGGAAGTGGCCATCCAGCTTTCCCGGGAGTTTGAGCTGCATCGAGGAGGGACGGCCGGCCATGGAATGAGGACCAGGCGTTACTCAGCTTGGCTTGCAGAACGTTTGAGATTAGAGCCTTCCATGCGGGATACTCTTGAGGTTGCCGCCCTTTGCAGGGAAATCGGCTGGCTCCCGCGAGGCAGTGAAGAACCCTGGGGGCGTGCCGACAGCAAGGAGCAGGATCATCCACTGAGAGGAGCAAGACTCTTTGCGGCTTTTCCAGGCTTCGCGCCCGTTTCCGAGATCCTCCTACATCAGTTCGAAAATTGGGACGGGAGTGGGAGCCCGTCGGGGCTGGTCGGGGAAAACATCCCTCTGGGTGCCCGTATCGTGAGGATTGCAGCGAGTTTCGACCAGCTCCGGGAGGGATTGGAGGAAACCTCCCTCGATGAGATCTTCGAAACAATGGAGAGGGAAGGGGGCACTCTCTTTGACCCCACATTACTCAGCCTCTTTCGGGAGGAAGTCGAACTTCGAATGGGTGAGACAGTGCGCCCCACGGTGTCTTTCGAAGCCGCAACATAAATCCCTTTAAATCGCTTTCAGGTATAGGGAGGCGAGACGAAGAATCAGAGGTCAGAGGAAGGATTGACTACGGCGAAGTTGAAATCAGGTTTACTTTGCAACTTAAGTGTCCTTCATCTCCTTCGAAGTGAAATAAAAGACTCTCTCCCTTTTCTGGAGTGTTTAGATCTACGGAACCGGGTTTGACGATTTCCGGGAGGCCCAAATAGAACTCGTCTTCCCTTGCTCCCAGTTGAAGGACAAGTTCTCCGGCGATCATGTTGGCGAACTCCTTCATGGCTCCCTGGGCATCTTCGGTACTCACATCTTCCGGTTCCACACCTAGGAATCCTGATGCCATTTCTTTGGCGAAGCTTTCATCTGCAAAAAAATGGGCTGATCCTCTAGATAAAGGGCCCTCAAACTGGATGCGGGTCTGCATGGGCAGTTTAGAGGGGCACTCCACTGTGGGGACCGGTTCCATAAGGAGGAATGCGATCTTTTCAAGAGTAATGATCACAATCTCTTCAAAAGCTGTCTCTGAGATTTTCGTCATGGAACTACCTGGTTGTTTTCTGAACCATGGTTCTAAGCTCTTCGGGCTCAAAAGGCTTCCTGAGGAAACCTTTCACACCAAGGTTTCTTAGTGTTTCAAACTTTTTTTCATTACTTTCGGTACTCACAACGATCACGTTGAACTTGGAGCTGAGGTCAGTGGATTCTTTGACTTTTTCCATGAATTCGATTCCTGTCATGATCGGCATGTTCAGGTCTAAGAGAACTAGGTCGATGGGTTGGGATGAGGCGACCCCTAGGGCTTCCTGGCCATTCCCAGCTTCAAAGATGGAATTCTCATCGATCCCTGCTTGAAGAACGGCTTTTTTGGCAGCTCTGCGGAGAATGGGAGAATCATCAACAATCAAAACTTTACAATCCATTTTATACTCCTCAACTAAGGGATGCTTTTGGGTTCACATGATTCATGAGATCTTTCCATTGAGAGGTAAGGCTCATGGGGAATTCTCTTCAAATTTGGTCATTGGGTCCGGGTCAAAATCATGGAGTTAATCTAGTTGTCTTCTTGGTGAGGCTGGAAGGCCTCCAATCGAATCCGTGTTTCAATCATTGCCTGTTCAAAATCTGCGCGCTTGAATTCCATCCTTTGGAGGCTTTCTGAAGAAGCTTCATAATGAAGTCCATCAATCCCTGTCCCGCATCCCATAGCCAAGGCTACGATGTCCCCGATATGGACGATATCTACGAGAGCCCCCCCCAATTCCTGGTCCTCGGGAGGGCCGTGGTGAAAACGAATCGCCTTGACCAAAGCATCAGGAAGTTTCCAAAGTAAAGCCAATTCCGCTCCAATCTCACTGTGGTCGAAGCCGAACTCCTTTTTCTCATGTTCAATCTGATTCCATTCAGAATCTTCAGGTTTAAGGTTTGCATCGATGAGTCGGTCCCCAAAGAGCGCTTGCATGACGAGTTTTCCAATATCCCTCAGGAGTCCTCCGACAAAGGCTTCCCCAGGGTCACATTTTTTTGTTTGGGAAGCTATGACCTGGCTGGCAATGGCTCCAGCGAGGGCACCTTGCCAAAGTTGGCCACCAAGGAGCCCATAGCCTTCAACCGCTTTTCCTAAAATCGGACCCGTTTGATGGGCAACGGCGATTTCTTGAATCTTCCGAAGTCCCAAGTTGCGAAGGGCATCTCCAATCGTGGCAACCTTTCCACTCTTAGGTGCGTAGAGAGCCGAGTTGGCCGTCTTTAGGACTGCAGAAACCAGGGCCGAATCCGTCTGAATGACCTCTTCGATGTCTTCATATTCGGCAACTTCGCTTTGCCCGAGAATCCTGATCAGCTTCAGGGTTGCAATCGGAAGAGAGGGTAGTTGGTTAAGGGCTTCTAATCGTTCTTTCAAGGTTTCCATAGAACCGACTCCTTCCCTCTGATTTTCAATCTTACCTCTCCTGTCTCCAGGTCGAGGACCATCGTCCTTGCGTCGTTACCCCCAGTTTCTTCCGCTGCGAGGATGATGTTGTTTTTCCAAAAAATTTTTCTCATGATCGTTCGATTCCGATCTCCGATCGCGAAGGCCTTCCCATGGGTCATAACTTCGGCTCCTCCGGCTGCACATACAATCAACCGCTCTTTGACCGCGCCGAGGGAATAGCAATGCTTGAACAGGCTTGGGATGCCAGTAGACCCAAACATGAAAGGGTTTAGGTCTGTCCGTTTGTTTTCTTTTCCCGGTTGAGGAAGCATGAAGTGCAGCATCCCTCCGATTTTTACATTGGGATCATAGATGGTGATCCCAATGCAAGACCCCAAAGCATAGGTATAAATGGGCATGGTCGGATCAGTGGAAACTTTCATGTCTCCAACCCCGACAATGAGCTTTTTCTCGGAAGAAAGGGTTTGAGGCTGGGGAGTCATGAATTCCCTCCCTGTTTTTGAAAAATGGAAGGACGGACAGAGATAAGGTTGGATGAGATTCTTGGAAGAGATTCCGCGCTTCCTACAAACAGCCAGCCCCCTGGTTTCAGTTGTTCGGTTAATCTTTTGATCAGAGATGCTTGAGTATTTTCATCAAAATAGATCATGACATTTCTGCAGAAAATGGCATCAAAAGGCTCCATTCCCGGCAATGATTCCATCAGGTTCAACAGTCTGAAATGGACAAGTGCTTGAATCTCGTTTTTTAGTTTGACCTTCCCTTCAGCTTTGCCCACTCCTTTTAGGAAATGTCGATGTAAGAGATCTTTTTGGATTTTTTGAACGGTTTCCTTCGGAAAAACTGCTTCCTTCGCCTTTGCCAGAACAGAAACCGAATAATCGGTTCCGAGGAGATAGATTTTGGAAAGTTGGCTGGCTGAGAGGCTTTCTTTACATTGAATCGCGAGAGAATAGGGCTCGCAGCCGATGGAGCATCCAGCACTCCAGAGCCGAAGCTTGCTCAGTCCCTTTGATTTTCGAAAGGTTTCCAAGATCTCCTTTTCAAAAAAATCGAAATGCTCGGGATCTCTAAAAAAACTTGTGAGGTTGGTGGAGAGGGAATCAAAGACAAGAATCTGAAGGTCTTTGCTATCCGTTTTGAATAATGACTCGAGGACTTCAGAGGGTGAGGAAAATTTATTTTTCCGGCATAGGGAAGAAAGACGGTTTTCAACCAAGTTTTTTTTGTTGGGATGGATGTCGAATCCCCAATGCTCCTTTGCGAAGTTTTGAAGCTTATTGAACTGCTCTTGAGCGAGCACCTCTTGGCCCTTCGTGTTCTTTGTCGCAAGCGTCCCCATCATTCTCCTAGGTCTATTCGTTGCAGTTGGCTGCTGAGTTGATCTCAGTGAGTTCGGATTCTCTGAAGACTCGATCAATGTCCAGGAGGATGCAAACTCTGTCCTTTGTTTTTCCCAGGCCAAGAATGAAGCTGGTATCCAAGCTTCCTCCGAATTTAGGGGCCGGTTCGATTTTGCTGTCTTCGATGTTGGTGACCTCACTGACACGGTCGATTAAGCAACCCATCTGTATGGGGTCCCCATCCTCAACCACCTGTATTTCTGTGACGATGATGCAGCTCTCTTCTTTGATCTCTGTTTCGCCCATCTCAAATTTTCGTTTCAGGTCGATTACAGGGATGATTCTCCCGCGGAGGTTGATCACTCCCTTAACAAAAGAGGGCGTTTTGGGAAGGGCGGTCATGTCTGTGACGCCGATGATCTCTCTGACTTTTAATATTTCGATTCCGTATTCCTCATCTTGGATGAAAAAGGAAAGGTATTTCTGCACTCGTGACAGCTCTTTTTTTTCCATAGTCTGGTTCATTTCAAACTCCTTGCATTTGTCGGTTTGTCGAGGCAGCTTCTAAAATCCCTGAGATATCCAGGATCAAAGCGACTTTTCCATCCCCCAGAATGGCTCCCCCAGTAACCCCGGGTACGGGCTTTGTCCCCTTTCCTAAGGATTTTATGACGACCTGTTGTTGTCCCAGGATTTCGTCGACCAACAGGCAAGCTCTTTTGTTATTTGCTTCGACATTGACGAGCAATCCTTTAAATGGGTCTTCTTGGCCCTCTTGTAATTCAAAAATCTTTTTGAGCCGAAGAAGTGGAAGGATTTGCCCCTGAATCTTTACTGTTTCCCCTTGGTCCATAATGGTCTGAACCTGGTGGGGTTTTGCTTGAAAACTTTGAATGATCGCCAAGGTGGGGATGACATAGCGCTCCTTTCCGATCCGGACGACCATGCCATCGATGATTGCCAGCGTGAGAGGGAGACGCATAAAGAAGGTTGTTCCTCGGCCTTTCTCCGAGTCGATTTCAACCTTTCCACGTAGGGCTTCGATGTTTTTCCTGACCACATCCATTCCCACTCCTCGCCCAGAGATGTCGGTTACTTTGTCTGCGGTGGAAAATCCAGGGAGGAAGACCATGTTATAAATTTGTTGGTCCCCAAGTTCAGAAATGTTGGTCCCTGGGGGGAGACATTGTCTTTCCATGGCTTTAGCAAGGATTTTGTCTCGATCGAGACCCTTTCCATCATCTTGAATTTCGATGACAATGGACCCTCCTTGGTGGTAGGCACTGAGGGTAAGGGTGCCCGTAGGATCCTTTCCCGCTGCCACCCTCTCTTCGGGTGTTTCAATCCCATGATCTACTGCATTTCGGATCATATGGACAAGGGGATCTCCAATCTCCTCAACGACGGTGCGGTCCAGTTCAGTATCTTCCCCGTGGATTTCTAAGTGGACCTGTTTGCCTGCTTTGCTGGAGACATCCCGAACCAAGCGGACCATTTTTTGAAAAGTTTGTTTGAGAGTTACCATGCGAAGGGACATGGCCGCCTCTTGGAGGTCTCGAGTGATCTTGGAGACTTGGCTTAAGTTTCGATTAAAACGCTGGGTGCGGATCAGCTTGACCTGGGGGTCTTGGTTGATCATGGATTGGGCAATTACCAGTTCTCCCACCATGTCGATCAGTCGATCCAAGCGTCGTGTGCTGACCTTGATGGAAGTATCGATTTTGATCCGTTTCCTCTTTTGGGGAGGAGCATCGGCCCTGGGATTTGAAGGGCTTTGTGGATGGGGAAGGGGGGTGGACCTTGATGGATGTTCTGGAGATAGGTTTCCTTCTATCGCTTTTGAGAGGATTTCATTCCAATGGGCCAACTCAGCATGGGAAAAACTTTGATTCCCTTCCACGACTCCAATCAAGCGCTTCAAAGCATCGCAGGACTGAAGAAAGAGATCGATGTAGGCCGAGGTGCATTCTCGATTTCCCTTTCGGATTTCGTCCAATACTGCTTCGGTATTGTGGGCAAATTGAACGATAGGGCTTAGTCCGAGGAAGCCCGCTACGCCTTTGATTGTGTGAAAGGCACGGAAGGTCAAATTTATATGCTCAATATCTTTGTCCCCTTGGTCATATTCCAAGAGGGCTGCTTCCGCGTCATTCAGATGTCCCAGGGCTTCTGAAATAAATTCGGGGACATTTTCGAGAAAGTCTTCCTCCACCTCAATCTCGATATTTTCATCGGTGTGAATTGCCGGAATCTCTTCTTCTTGGGGGATGGGAAGAGCTTTGGGGGTAGAGCCTTGATTCTGAGGAAGCCCCATCAAGGCTTCGATGAGTTCACAATTTTCGGGAGGCTTTGCGTGGGCGTCTTCGGCTAATAAGTCGACATAGCGCCGCAACCAGTCGATGAGCCTAAGGACAGGATCAACTGGGAAGTTCTCCGATCGGTCAATCAGAGTTTCGGCAAGATGGCAGAGTCTTTGGGCCTCAGGGAGGGGGATTACTCCGCATTCTCCCTTAAAGGTGTGGATGGTTCGTCGTGCTTCGGAGATATCTTCTTGGTCTTCTTTTCCTGAAATTCCATCCAAATGTAGGACCGTCTCTTCCAGGTCTTGTAGGCTGCTTTTGCATTCGCTTAAGAACATCCCCAAGAGTTCTGCATCAATTTCTTCAATTGGGGCGTCTTTCTTCTGAAGTGAAGGCAGGAACTTAGCGATTTGAGCCTCAAGTTCTTTGGCCTCTTTTTCCCCAAGCTCTTTACCAGAATCCATCCATGCTTCGAGGGTTTGAAGGATGGAATCCAATCCTTCTAAATCCAACAGGGCATCTTCTCTCGTTTCCTGGATTCTTGAAAGAAAACTCTTGAGGTCGACAGGAGGTGTCGCCTTGGGGGATGCTATATAGGCACAAAGGTTTTCAATTCGCTGCCGGATACTCATGGTTTCCTCGGACGGAAATAAGAATAGGGAATAACCCCTACTTCAGATCGACCAAAGGAGGAGCGGGACTTTACCCAGGAAATAGGTGGAGAGGTTTCCTGCGAATTGGATCCCCTAGTTGCCTTTTGATTCCATCCAACGGCCTTTGTTCCTCATCTTTTGCAGCTGGAAGGTTTCGCCTGCTTTTTTCCAGACGCAAAAATCGGCGGGACTTCCAGGTTCAAGGAGGGGTGGATATGAGGGGTCGAGGAGCCGCAAGGCGTTTCCAGCTGAGACTTTGGCCAGGGCGAGAGGGCTGGCTGTCGTCTGCCGTGAAAAGAGGGCAAGGCCCTTGTCCATCTCCAATGCGCTTCCGGCCAATGCCCCTTCGGAATTACGGCAAACCCCCTTTTGGATCTGGACCGAAACGGGGCCGAGTTGGAAGCTGCCGTCTCCCATGCCTGCTCCTGCCATGGCGTCGGTGATGAGGATGATGCCATCAGCTCCTTTGGCCGCGAGAGCAAGTCGCAGGAATCCCGGGGCGAGGTGAATCCCATCGGGGATCAGAGTCACTGTTATTCGAGGATCGCTGAGGCAAAACCCGACAATCCCGGGTGCTCGCTGGCGCAGCTCGGGCATGGCGTTACCCAGGTGGGTGGCGAGTCGGATCCCTGCGTCTGCACCACGCTCTGCCTCTTCAAAACTGGCTGCACTGTGCCCCATAGAAACCTGGACGCCTTCTTCCCGGGCGATGGCGACAAGTTCAAGGGCCCCGGGAAGTTCTGGCGCGAGGGTCAGAACCCGAACCCTTCCCTGACCTGCAGCAAGGATCTCCCTAAGGGATCCGGGGTCCGGACTGGAGAGGCTCCCTATTGGGTGGGTACCCCTGCGCTGTGGATTGAGAAAGGGCCCCTCAACATGGAAACCCAAAGGTCTGGCCGCTTCCTCGGGCCAGTTCTCGAAGGCTCTTCCCAGGGTTTGTAAGCGTTCACAGAGGAAATCTATGGGAGCAGAGATGAGAGTAGGAAGAAACCCCATGACTCCATGCTTAAGGAGCCTTTTTCCAAGATCCTTAAACTCTTCTTCCGAAGCGCTCATTAAATCGATTCCACCAAATCCGTTGACCTGGAGGTCGATCATCCCTGGGAGGATCAAATCCTCCTGGTGAGGGGAAGGTTCCACCGGGGTGAGTTCTTGGATCTTCTCGCCTTTCCATGTGATCTTTCCGGAGCAGAGGATTCGATCGGGGGTTGCAAGAGTTTTGGCTGAGACATCCACGGCTTTGAACTTACCTCTTTTTTTTCACGGGGGCTTGGAGGATCAAAGCCCCTTCTCGGGTTTGGAAATGGATGCGGATTCCGGGGTTATCACCTGCCCCCTTGCCTGGCTTGAAATCGGGGGGGATGGTGAGGAGAAGGTGGCGCACACCGAGAGGTCGTCTGGATGAGACCGAAGGTTCGACTCTTTGGTCTCCATAGGGGATCTTGCCGATGACATTTCCCTGATTCGACTCAAAATCGATGAGGGCTTTGACGTTCGAGTGGATGACAAGAGTGAGGTCCCCTGACTTGCTTCGCACTTGGATGGATTCGCAAGGAGGAAAAATGTGGATGGTAACGGAGCCGGAATCGGTCGTGCCCTGTGCGGTTTGAAAAGGTCCAGCAATGGTGACCATTCCGGATTCGCTGCGAAAAAGAATCGATGTCTTCGCAGCCCCAAGGCGCAAAGTTCCATGGGATGTATAAGCTTGGATGGATTCGGCTTGATAGCCTTCGCTGGAGCACAATCCTCCAATGGTGCCTAGATGCAGGTTTAACCATGGACTACATTGAGCAATGCCGTCAAATCCCAAAAAGGTAGGAAAGAGGGGAGCGAGGGGGTTTGTCTTCATTCGGGAGACAAGTCGAGGAGAGAAGCGTCCCGGTTCAATGGGGGCGTTTTCCAGGAAGATGTTCTTCATGAGTTTTTCGGCGAGAGTTCGGTCCAAGGCCGAGACCCATGCCCAGGATTGGAAGGATGCTTTTTTGGCTCCTTTCTCGCGGATCCTAAGAAAACCTTCTTCTGTGAAAAGGTCCAGGTGTTTGGCTGAGATGGGGATGGGCAGAGGTCTAAGCTCCTGTTTGATTACCGTCATTTTGGGACGTGGGGGGACCCGTTTGGAGGGGCAGCCCAACAGGAGGAGAAAGGAGAGGACCCAAAGAGGAGCTTGGAGGGATGGTCGGTTC
>Ga0256841_1001126_pt1 | contig 24332 bp, 9 predicted proteins | sample 356308metaG_FD_185971 | JGI IMG/M metagenome (GOLD analysis project Ga0256841, IMG submission 185971) | Hydrothermal vent microbial communities from Mid Atlantic Ridge, Atlantic Ocean - 356-308 | ecosystem: Environmental > Aquatic > Marine > Hydrothermal vents | place: Atlantic Ocean: Mid...
CGAAGATCCAAGCGACCGTGCAGCGGGCGGCCGATCTGTGGGAGGGCGGCGAGAAGGTGATCGTCTTCGCCTTCTACCGCCAGAGCTGCCGGGCGCTGCGGGTGCACATCAGCCGGGAGCTGGAGAAGCGGCTGCTGACGCACGCGCGGCGGCGCCTGGCCGGGGCGGGCCGGCAACGCGACGACGCGGCGATCGAGAAGACGATCGAGAACATCCAGAAGCGATTCTTCGACAAGGCGGACGCCCCGGGACGGCAGGCGCTCGACCGGGCGCTGCGGAACCTCACGGCGCGGCACGAGGGGGCGCTGCGGCGGGCCGGGATCGATCCCGAGGAGATCGTCGATCTGATGCGCCGCTTCCTCAGGGTGCGGACGACGCTGGTCCGGGCCTTCCCGATCCACCTCTACCGGCAGATGGAGCCGCACCTGGCGGTGCGCAGCATGCTGGATTCCCAGGACGCTTCGGGGGTCTCGTGGCGGCGGAAGTTCGAGTGGTTCCTGGAGTTTCTGACCGCGCGGTGCTCGCCCCAGGAACGCCGCAATTACATCGACGCCGTCAAGGCGTTGCGCACGGGGCAGACCCGGCTCCAGGCGGCTGAGGGGGATGAGGAAAGAGACGGCGGAGAAAAGACCTCGACGCTCGCCAGCGTGCAGGAAGCGACGGGCGAGACGCAACGCCTGACCCGGGAGCGGATCCTGCGGGCGTTCAACACGCCGTTCCTGCCGGACATCCTGGTCTGCAGCCGGGTGATGGGCGAGGGAGTGGATCTGCACCTGTACTGCCGGCACGTGATCCACCACGATCTGGACTGGAACCCCAGCTCGATCGAGCAGCGCACGGGCCGGGTGGACCGGCTGGGCTGCAAGGCCGAGGGCCGCCACCCGATCCACGTCTACATGCCCTATCTCAACGGCGCCGCCGACCAGCGGCAGTACCTGGTGATGACCGCCCGGGAGAGCTGGTTCCGGATCGTCATGGGCCAGGACGACGTGGCGCGCCTGATCGGCGACGACGCCGACACCCCCGGCCCGGAACCGCCCAAGGCCTTCCAGCGGGAACTCGTGTTCCGGCTGGAGATCGAGTGAGCCGGGGGAACGGCAGGGAGCGGTACAGACCGGGAACAGGCGGCGAGCCGCAGTACGCTGTACGGAGCCAGGCGGCGTAAGTTTGGCGGCACTAACCGGAGCCACACGAAAGCTCCACTCCAGGACGCTCGCGGAACGGCGTCAAAGCGTCAGGGCAAGCTTCAAGGTAGTTGTAAAGGCACGAGGCGCACTTCCTGGCGTATGTGGTAGGCATGGCGGGCCGCCTTCCGTGCCAGAATCCGGCCGCGAACTCCAGCTCGGTTTCCGCCTTCCTGCGGTCGTAGAAGAAGCAGCGGACACCCACGCGGAAGCCCCCGGGCAGTTCCAGAGAACTGATCCGCCAGTTGGTTCTCTCCGGCTTCTGCTCCACTTCGGCACGGGCGCTGCGTGTGATGGCTCTCACGACTTCCGAATCGCCTCTTGCCAGGCTGGAGCCGGATTCCCGAGGAGCGTAAACACAGATCAGCAGCAAGTCGCTCGCGTCGTAGCCCGACTCTTCTAAGAGATACCCGTACAAATAGAGCTGAACCCGCTCACCCATGGCCAGCTCGAGACTGCGCGATCGCCGGAACTTGTAGTCCAGAACCGCCGTCGCCCTGCCGTGGTCGAAACAGGCCACGTCGGGTATGCCCTTGATCGGAAGCCCGTCGAACGAGGCCGCGAACCCCGACTCAACAATGATGGCCTGCCGCTCCCGCGCCGCCTCCTCCGCCACTTCACGCGGTACAAGGACCGCCGCTGCGGCCATGCGCTCGTGCGCCCGTCTTCCCGCCAGGGCTGCGTCTTCCTGGCGGGCGGCCTCCGGCGCGTTTTCCAGCTCCCTTGGAACGGAGACACGCTCCCCAGGATCGTTCAACCAAAGCTCGAGGCGTTTTTCGCAGTAGGAGTGCTCGGCTATGAGCGAGACCGGCAAACAGGAATAGGGACACCTCGACCAGGGGACGTCCGCTTCGGCTCCGCGCGACATATCAAGACCTCTCTAGGGCCGGGCCTTCCGCCTGCCCCCTTGGTCTCCATCGGCGGGCCCTCCAATCTTCTTCAGCCCGTCCGGAAGGCGCCCTGAAGAAACCGGCTTGGCGTCCCATGCGCCGTGATCACCGCGCCGCGGCGGGCGCGGGTGAGCGCCACGTAGAGAAGCGACCTCTCCCTCGTTTCCGCCAGCCGCGCCGCTACCGCGTCTTCAGCGCCGTCTATAGCGTGGGCCAGCGGAATCATACCGTCGTTGGCCGCGACAACGCACACGTAGTCGAACTCCAGCCCTTTCACCCGGTGCATCGTCGCCAGGCGCAGGCCCGGCTGGACCCTCTGGTCGGCCACGCTTCGCCGGATCCGGTATGTCCGGAACCCGGCGCGTTGCAGCTCCTCTTCGTAGACCTCCAGGAGCTTGTTCGTTCTCGCCACCAGGCAAATCGACTCCTCGGCGAACCCTTCCGCCTTCCACTCTCCAATGCGGTCTTTCAAGTATTCGATCTCCGCGGCCAGATCCGGCAGGCAGCGGACTACCGGCGGGCTGCCGTGCGTCAAGGAGACGTAACCCTTTTGATCATCGGGGCCGCCGTCCAGATCATCGACTTCCATTCCCTCGAGAACCGCCACCGCGAACCTGCGGGTTTCTTCCGTCGTCCGGTAATTGACGCGAAGCTTCCTGCCGCGGCCGCGGATGTTGATCCCGCACTGCCCCAAGCGCACGCGATAGCGGTAAATCCGCTGGTGAGCGTCGCCGACAATGAACAGATCGTTCGGCCCTTCCGGCACGATGGCCCGAATCAGCCGGAAGGCTTCCGAACTCATGTCTTGGGCTTCGTCCACCACGGCGGCGCGATACGGGAGCGGGATCTCCTTCGTCTCGATCAGCTCGCGCGCATCGCGGAGCAGATCCACGAATTCTCTCTTGCCCCGCTCGTTCAACTGGGCCCGGTACTCCTGGAAGACGCGCCAGATCTTCTGCTTCTGCCGGCGGCTCAGCGGCGTTCCCCGGCCGACCCGGGACGCCTTCAAGTAGGAAGCGGCGTCGCGGATGTTCTGCTCCTGTATCACCTGCTCCCACTCGGTGCGATAGAACGATGGGGGCAAACGGAGCTCCGCGGGGGCCTCGTCAAGCGCAGCCTTCCACTCCTCGGAGTCCTCCGCCTTGAATGTCGGCTCGACGCGATAGCCCTGCGACCGCAGGAAGTTCCCCGCCCAGGCATCGAGGTTGATCACGTCGATTCGCGAGAGCGCCTCGACTGAGCAGATCTTCCGGAGGTTCTCCTGGATGTCGGTGGCCAGGTTCCTGGTAAACGTCGTGAACAGGATCCGGTCCTCTTTCGCCGTGAAGACTTCTTCGGCCAGGTACTTGGCCCGATGCATGGCGACCACGGTCTTGCCCGTGCCGGCGCCGCCCAGCACGCGGACCGGCCCGTTGGCCTTCATCCTCACGAGGCGGCGCTGCTTGGGATGCAGAAACACCCGCCACTGCTCCAGCGGAGCGTTGAGGATTTCGGCCAACTCCTTGGCCTCCTCCACGATGTAGAAGCGGCGCTGGGAGTCCTCTCTCCTGAGCGCGGCTTCGAAGTCGTCCGGATCCACCGGCTTCTCGTCTTCGCGCGCCTCCAGCTCCCGCAATACCTCCTCGAGCGAGTAGCCCGACGCCAGCATGTACAGCGCCTCGTAAGCCTCCTGTGGAAACCTGTCTTCGGCCTGCTCGAGCTCGGCATCGGTGCGGATCGTCCGGACCAGAGGGATCAGCTCATCGGGGACGCCCAGCCGCAGCAGGTGTTTGTCCTTGATGTTGTCGAAGAGCCCCGGCGCGCCCTTGGCGGGGGAAGCTTCTACCTGCCTGGCTTCCTCTGCCGCTTCGACGGTGACCACTTGCAGCGCCCCCGTCGCCGGGTTGATCACGAACTTCTTCCTCTCCGCCCACCGGTAGGCCTCGTCGTGATGATCCACCCAGGTGAGCACACAAACCGACGAGCCCGCCGGCCGGAAGACGATCGCCCGGTAGGCCTGGTTGATCCGGACCGAATAGAGGTCCTTGCCCCGAGCGCTCTTGACCGGCTCGTAGTGGATTCCCGGCGCGTCCGGCTGCTCGCGGAACCGCTCAATGAACTCCCGCACCTGCCGCTGGTGCTGCTTCTGAACGTTGGAGAACGCCAGCAGGAAGTCGTTTGAAATCGCGATGGTCATCTCGTCTCCTTGCCGGGCAACAGATCGAGCAGGGAGCCATACGGCTCGGCCAGTTCCGCAAACGGGACCGCTTGCCAGCCCCGTTCCTCGAAAGCCTGCTTGCCGTCAAGTTCCGCCTCCAGGAGAACGGCGATCTTGTGCTTCGGCCAGGCCAGTTCGGCGGTGGCGACGATCTCGCCGTCCGTAGACGTCAACTCGAAGCCCGGCTCTGGCAGCGGCTTGCCGGCGAGGGCCGTCCGCCGGATGAGATCCCGCACGGATTCCTCAGCAAGTTCGAGCAACGCCGCCAGCCCCTCGCTCTCGTCTGCCGCCTGTTCCTGCTCTTCGAGCAAAGCGCCGTATGCCCCTGACCGCAGCCCGAGGGACGAGCACCAGAGGATGCCGCGATGAAACTGCAGCAGGTTCATCAGCCGGAGATACTCCCGCCAGCAGCGCGGCCACGAAGCTCTCCGCTCGTCCGCGTGGTCATCAAACAGGCGGAACACCGCCTGCAGATTCTCCCAACGCCTCGCCTGCAGATCCCCGGCGGCAATACCTCCTGCGCAGGCCACCGCCGGGGCGCCGTCTTCATAGGTCTTTTGCACCTGGAACAGGAAGCAGTCCGCGGGTTCGTCCCCGGCTTCGTTCCGGTCCGGGGCCTCGTCTGCCGCGTCCCCGCCGCGAAGTTCGAGCAGCGCCGCGTCCAGTTGCCGCCGGGTGACCGGGCGCGGCTGCTCCAGCAGGCTCAGGCACCAAGCCGCGGCATGCGTCTCCCAGTCCCATTGTTTTCCCTTTTCCAGTAACAACAACAGGAGCGAGAAGGACGGCATTTGCGCGACGTCCCGCCACCTGCCGGCCACGCCCGGCGCCTCGAGCAACTCTAGTTGCCTGGGGCCGGGCACGAGCCACTGCGGCTGAAACAACTGTCCGTGCTCCTCCAGATGTTCCATCACATCGTGCCACGTCAGGGACCACACCCGGTAATTGCCGGAGCGGATTACCGCCAGCCGCTGGGCGGTGTCGGTCCCGACCCGCATCTCACCCTTCGGGTCCGCATGGAATTCGTAGCCGTCGGTGAAGACGGCGATCGGCAATTCGCCCGGCGCGGGGCGTTCCGGATAGATCACGAAGTCGGCCCGCGAGGGGATCTCCACGCCCTGCCTGGCGCCCAGCTCCACTTGTGGCTCGATCAGATAGCCCCCGTCTTTCATCCGGAGGTAAAAGCCCGGCTTGCCGTTCACCACTTGCTGGGTGACGCTGCGCGCCTCGCCGCCCTCCGGGGGGCGCCGGAGAGCCTCGATGAAGCGGCCCTCCAGTTCGCTTTCCAGCAGCCGGTTGATGCGCACGACATTCAGCGTCGCCGTACGTTTCAGCCGGTCCCGGTTGTCGAGAATCATGGAAAGCAGTTGCAGCGCCGTGCGGCGGGACGAGTTCCGGTAATCGTGGCGTCCCCGGTAGGCGAGCAGGCAGCGGTAACAGCCGTCCTTTTCCGGGTCCCTCTGGCAGCCGCAGTTCTTCAACTTCTCGTAAGCGAGCTGAAACACCTTCATCAGCTTCGCTTCGTCGCGCATCAGCTCCTTCAGGTAGCCGGTACCGCCCGGGACGCCGTCGTAAAGGACCAGATACTGCTTCCGCACGTCGGAGCCCTCCACCGGCTCGTCCATCACGGTGGTCAGCAGGTGTCCGGGATCGCCGCCGAACATACAACGCAAACCCAGATCGAGCGCCGCCACGAAGGAGTGGACCGTCCGCTCCACGTCCACGCTGGCCACCGGCAGCAGGATCCGGATGGCCTCGGAGCTGAATTCGCGATACAGGTAGCAGGCCTCGATCGTCTTCTCCCGCTCCTCCTTGCGCCAGTAGCGGCAGTAGACGGCGTGTTCCAGTTCGCCCCGCTTCTTCACCTTTCCGCAGGCCCGGCAGAGTTCGAACGGCCGGTCCACGATCGTCCTTCCCGCAATGGTGAGTTCCGGGCCGAAAGCAAGCTTTTCGCCGAAATTCACCTCCCGCAGCGTCACCTTGCGGAAGAACTCGAAGCCGAAGGGGACCTCGTCGTTGTCGATATAGTAGGCGTCCGTGATGTCGGAAGGGCTCACGACGACGAACATGTTCTTCTGGTAGAACTCGTGCTTGCGGTCGTCGCTCTCGTCGTAGGACCGGCTGCCCTGCTCCGACATGGTCGAGACCACCTGCTTCATCCGCAGCATGGGCCGCCGCTGCCCCTCGTCGGCCAGCATCCGGCTGCCGCAGTTCGGGCACTCCTTCTCCTCGGACCGGCCCGCCAGCTCCATGTAGGAACAGTTGTCGCAAAAGCGCCACTCCTCGATCTTCGAGTGGTGCAGGCTGACCTGGTCGATCTCCAGCCGCCGGCCCTGGGCGTAGAAATGATTCGCCGGCGCCAGCTCGGAAATCGCGATGGAAGCCGGCCGCTGGTACTCGTAGAGGCGCGTCTTGTAGGGCCGGCCATCGCCCTCGTCCTTCTCCACGCGGCGGTAAACCACCGAGCGCAGCACCACGCCGGGCTCCGGGAAGGCGTAGTTGGGAAGCAGCCCCTCGTCAGTGAAGAAGTTCAGCACGTTTTTCGTGTTCAGGTCCGTCACCACCTTGTTCAGGGCGGCCCGCTCCCGCTTTAGCAACTCCACCTCGTCGTCCGCATTGCGTCCCCGGGCGGGATCCCGCTCCAGCTCGCGAATCTTGTCCCGCAGGTTCCTGATGCGCCGCCTGAGGGTCGTGCGCTCCTTCACCAGGTCCTCGAGCCCCTCCCAAATGCTGCGCTCGAGGCCGGGCCGCTCCAGATCCGAGCCCCGGGAAAAAGCGAGGATCCGCTGCCGGGTATGCTCCGTGATCTCACCTTCGAAGAGCGCCAGGAAGCCCTCCTCGAGCGCCGCGCGGTTCCGCTGGAAGAACTCCAGGAAGTTCACCGGGAATCCCCGCGTGCGGCCACCCGCCTCGACGGCGTCGAGCACCGGCCGCATCTCCCGGGGCAGGGCCCCGGGCGGAAGCCCGCTCTCTACCCACCGGTCGAAGACGTAGGCAGTGAACTGCCGCTCCAGCACCGCCGAGGCGTCGAGAAAACATCCCGGCGGCTCCACCCGGCCCTGGATCATCTCCTCGGGCTCGAAGTAGAAGAACAGGTCGTGGGGCTCGGCGTTCGCCACGGTGAGGATGAACGAGTTGCCGTCCACGCGCCCGGCCCGGCCCACGCGCTGCAAATAGTTGCTGGGCTTCGGCGGCACCGAGCAGAGCGCCAGCGACGAGAGATCGCCGATGTTGATGCCCAGCTCCAGAGTCGGTGTGCACGACAGAAGGTTCGGATCCCCCGGGTGGCGCTCCTTCTCACTCCGGCGGAACCCTTCTTCGATCCGCTCTCTGGTGCGCCGGTCCAGCAGGCCGGTATGCTCCTCGGTGAAGACGCGGTGGACGTCGCCCGCTTCGTAGAGGCGGCGGTAGTAGTCCTGCGTTTGTCCGGCTTCGCGGAGACGGCCCTCGCACCGGAAGCGCAGGCAAGGCGTCCCGGCGAAGGACCGAGCCGCGGCGGCGCCCACCGAAACCGCGAAGCTGCAACGATCGCAGCGGAACTGGACCACCTGCGGCGTCACCCGGAAGATCTCCGGATCCAGCCCCCACACCCGGGCGCCCTTCGCTTCCCACTGCTGCAACACCCCGCTCTTCAGCAGGGCTTCCAGCACCTCCTGGTAGATCTCCCGGGCGAACTCCGCCGCCCGCGGGCCGGCGCTGCGGAAACATTTCTCCAGCCAGTCCTCGTGCCAGGTGGCCGTCGGGTTGTCCCGGCCCCGGACTAGGCTCAGGAACCGCTCGCCGGGCCGCGACGCCAGGAAGGCCGGCGCGCGGCGGAAGAGATTCGGGCGCCAGACCTCCCGCCCCTTCTGCTTGCCCAGGAGCCAGGTGTTCCCGAAAGACTTCAGGTAAGGCTCGAGCAGGTCCAGGCCGACGCCGCCCCGGTTCTTCAGGTTCTGCACGAAACCGTGCAGAAACCGCTCCACTTCGGCGCGCTTCAGCTCCCGCAGCCCCCCGACCTTCTCCCGGAGCTGCTCGAGCAGCGTCTCTACCGCGGCCTCCCACTTCTCCGGATCGACCTCGATGGTGGACGCGCCGGTCTTCTCCAGCGTGCGGCCGATCCGGCAGTCGAGAGTGTATTCGCTCCACAGCTCCCACCGCAGCCGCCGCTTCACCAGCTCCAGCAGGTTCGAGCCCTGCGGCAGCGAGCCCTGCTCCCGCAGGTGCTCGTAGTCCTGGAGCCAGTTCATGTCCGGCGGCAGGAAGGTCGCAATGAACTGGGCCTGGCTCATGCGCGGGGCCTCGCCCTCCAGCCAGTGCCGGAAGAACTTCCCGGGGAGCTCCGGGAACCGCGGCGGCGATCCGGCGGCCTGCACCACCTGCTGAATCGCCGCCCGCAGGCTGAAGCCGTAGGTGCGCGCCCCGAAGAAGCCGGCCCGGTGCGAGGCGTCCTGCACCGAATCGGAAAACGCCAGCAGCTTCTTGTCGAAGTTGAAGGGCGAGGTGAACAACTGGGCGGCCACCACGCTGGTCAGGCTCGCCGTCCGCGAGCCGAGGATCGTCAGCGATTCGGCTCCCCGGCAGTCCGGACAGTCATGAACGCTCTTGAGGTGCTCGGCGCCGCTTTTGTACTTCACCTTCCGGTTGGTCTCCGGAATCCGCACCCGCAGCAGCCTTTCCTTCGGCGCGGCGCAGGCCTCGCAACCGCGCGGCTCGATCGCCCGCTGCAACTTGAGACATTCCGTGCACAGATACCACGGGATCTCCTGCTGCCCGCCGCGCTCCGGCTCCCCGTCCGGATAGAGAAACCGCACCTGCGGCTGGTGGTCGAAAAAAGCCTTGTAGAAGGCCTGCAGGTCGGGGTTGATCCTGGTGTCCCCGTCGGGCACCAGAGCGCCCCAGCCGGTAAGGCCGCACTCCCGGCAATGGATCACCGGCAGGCTGCGCTTGAGCTCCTCCGGCTTCAAGTCGTCGGCGAAGGCCAGCACGGGATCCTTCACCGTGACCGGCGCCACCATGCGCCGCAGCTCGCGCAGCCAGAGCTGATAGCGGATCTCCACCAGCGGCCCCACCGCCGGCTGGCCGTCGGGCGCCGGCGCCTCCGCCCTCGCCTGCGAAACCAGGGCCAGAAAGCTGGCCAGCACCGCATCGAGATAGGCGCGGCCCCGGTCGCCGAACCCCGGCAGTTGCCGCTCCAGCTCCTGTTCGAGGTCGCGCAAGGCCATCGCCCGGTTGCCCGTGATGGTAAGCAGGTTGCGGAAGAAGCCGTGCCTTTTGAGGTTCTCGCCCAGCCGTAGCCGCCAGGCGTCGCCGGCGAAGTCTTCGATCTCCTCGCCGAACCAGAGCCGGTTCTGCTCCCGCAGGTAGTCCTCGGCGGACGGGTAGGCCAGCGGGTCCATCTTCTCCGTCTGCCCGGCGTCCGGCGGCTCGTAGCGCGTCACCAGGCAGCCTTTGAGGAACTCGTCAGCCGTCAGCCGCGACTCGCCGATGATCGAGGATTCATCGAACGGCTCGCCGAAGACCCGCGCCGCGTAGCCGGCCAGGTCCGCCTTCGTGAAGCCGCCCGGGCCGTCCCCCAGGGTCGCCGAAGTCCCGGCGGCGATCAGGCGCCCCTTGGGCGTCTTCAGCCGCTCTTTGATCCGCCGGATCAGGCAAGCCAGGTCGGCGCCCTGCGCGCCGTCGAAGGTGTGCAGCTCGTCCACCACCAGGTAGCGCAGGGTCTCCGGCTCGTTGAAGCGCCAGAGCGGAAAGTCCTCCGGCCGCACCAGCAGGTAGTCGAGCATCTTGTAGTTGGTCAACAAGATGTCCGGCGGCGCCTGGCGCATCGCCTCGCGGTCGGTCACCACCTCCGTCTCGGTCATCGTCCGGACGGCCTGCTGCTCCCGGCCGCCGATGTAAAGCCCGGCGGTGACCTGCCCCCGCAGCTCCGGATTCGACCAGATCAGCCTCGCCAGCCGGCCCGCCTGGTCGGTGGCCAGGGCGTTCATCGGATAGATCACGATCGCCTTCACGCCCTTGCGCCCGCGGTTCTTGTGGCAGTAGTCGAGAATCGGGAACAGGAAGCACTCAGTCTTGCCCGAGCCGGTGCCGGTGGCCACGATGGCCGGCAGCCCGTTGCGCTCGTCGAGCCGCTCGAAGGCCGCCTCCTGGTGCCGGTAGGGGCGGAAGCCCGCCGGCATCACGTTGGGAAAGCGCGGTTCGCCGCCGGCCGCCGGCACGAACGGCAGCTTGATGGAGACATACGGCCCGCAGAAGAGCGCGTCCGGCTTCGCGAGCAGCTTCTCCAGCGCCCCGGAAAAGAAGGGGTTGGTGATGGGGAACGTCGTCCGCAGGAAGTCCTTGACGCCCCGCTCCACCTGCCGGCTGATGACGGAAGGGATCATGGCCGGTTCCTCTCGAAGAACTTCCAGGCGGTTGCGTAGTCCTCCTCGCGGTCGCACCGGTCGAAGGGCGCCACGTAGGCGATGGTGCGCCTCCGCGGCCCCCCGGGCAGCGTATCGTCCTCGATCTCGCGCCGGTAGACGCCGGACTTCCAGTCCTTGATCGCTTCGAACTCCTTGCGGGAAAGCCCGACGCCGGGAAGGCCCTTGCTGCAGGTGAAGACGATGCGCCCGTTGCGGTCGTACCAGGTGTCCTGCTCGTTCTGCCGGAGCACCGGGAACTGGATGCGGTAGATCGAGCAGAGCTCATCGAGAGTGAGGCCGAGGGCCATGGCGACGAGGACGTCGATCTCGACCAGGGCCTGGCGGCGCTCGTAGTCGGTGCGGAGGGGAGTTTGGGGCGTCCACTGCCCCGACAAGTTGTGGAATTTCCCGGCGGGCAAGCGCGGGTCGCTTTTGAGCCAATACTGGTCCCTGAACTCCTCGGCCCAGGACGCGCCCCACAACGGAGCAAACGCATGTGTCAGGCACACCAATAGAAGGGTACGGACGCGTAACGCAGGGAGCAGGTTGGCGTCAGCGAACACAGGAAGCTGCTCGAGCAGAGTCTTATTGGCGTGACCCATTCCCGTGGATTTTACTCGGAAGTCTACCGGCAGCGACACGGCCATTCCCGAGAAGTCCACGAGGGTCCGGAGCTCGCGAAAGATCACGGAAAAAACAGTGTTCACTTGTCCGGCACCTGGTGGAACGATGGCCGGAATGAACGTCCTCTCTCCGGCCTGGCTGAGCATTTCACGGTTCACAAACCGGTAGTACTCCGTCACCGGGCGGCGCTCGCCCCAGTCCACCCGGGGAAGGCGCCGGCGGTACTCCTGCTCGCCGCAGGCCGGCACGTAGTTCGTCCGCGGCAGGTAGTCCTCGGGAATCGCCGTCAGGTCGATGGGATCGTAGTGCCCGTTGGCCGTGCAAACGCGCCGCGGGGTCTTGAACAGAGGATTGGCGATATGGATATGGGGCCCCGAGAGGATCCACTCGGAGACGCCGCCGGGAAACCGCGTCTCGCGGCGGATCGTGCCGTCCTTTACCCGATTGGTTTCGTCCCACATGACCGTGCTGTCGTATTCGCCCTTCAGGTCCCCCAGGCGTTTCGGGTAGCGGGCGAACTTGCCGAGCACCGCCACCAGTTCCCGCGAGTGCAGGCACGGCAGGCGCGCCTGAAGCGGCGGCGTCCCCGGCGGGTCGTAGAGCCTGGCGAACAGGGCCAGCGTATCCTCGTCCACCTCGATGATCCGGCTCCGGTGCCCCGCCGTGTTCCACCTGCCCTTCTCGTCCTTGATTCCGCCGCACCGCCCGGAGCCGTCATGCTGGAAGCACTTGTCCACGGTGTCCGGGTGGAACAGGTTCGAGATATGCCGGAAGGCGGGCTGACGGGAAACACCATAAACATCGACGCTGAACGCGTTGTGGTGATCAATCTCAGCGAACAACTGCAGCTCGTTCTGGAACTGAAAGTGATATCTGAGCCTCGGGTAGATGGCGGCGCGCATCAGGCCGCCTTTCGGGTCGTCGTAGACGCCTTCGGGGTGAAGGAACGCCTGGACGCCGTTCCGGTTGGCGGCCATCCAGCCTTGCGTGATGAAGCACTTGTAGAGGTTGGACTGGGAGCCGAGCAGCAGCGGATAGTTCTGCTTCGCGTTCAGGAACGCTTGCATTCCCTCGAACTCGACATACTCGTCCAGGTAGGCGCCGCGGAGCTCGGCGTGCCTCTCCATCGCCTCCCGGCGGAGGGTCCTGAGCTGCGGGGCCGAGTATTTGCGCAGGACGTAGAGCGGCTCGAAGTCGCCCATCACGGCGCCCTCTTCCCACTCGATCTTGATCCACGGCGGGTTGCCGAGGATCAGGTCGAAGCCGCCGTAGTCCTCGAAGATGTCGGCGAACTCCAGCTCCCAGTGCAGGAAGCGCCGGCGGGCGGCGATCTCGCGGACCAGCCGCAGGCGGGGGTGGGCGCGGCACAGGTCCTCGAGGTCCACCGTCCCCAGCTCGCCGGCCATCTCGAGCTGCTTCTGGTGCGGCTCGGCGCCGGGGAACAGAGGCTGCTGCTCGGCGCCGAGCAGTGGCGTGCCGCCCTGAGAGGTTCCCTCGAGGATCGCGCCCATCTCGAGGAGGAACTCGTCGCGGGTGGGCAGCAGGCCGGCCTTCTCGAGGGGCCAGAACCAGAGGGCGCACCAGTAGTCCATGGCCAGCTTCAGCCGCTGGTACGGGGTCGCGAGCGGGGAGCCCTTGCCGAGAATCTGTTGCGCGAAGATCTCGTCGCGCTCCTTGGTGGTCAGCTTCTGCCCGGACTCGCGGAAGGCCGGGTTCTTCTCCTGGCCGAAGACGGGGAAGACGTGTTCGGTCTCCCGGCGCACCGCGCGCAGCTCCGCCGTGTGGCGCTCCCAAAGCCGGTCCACCGCGGCGCAGAGGCGCCCCAGCGGCTTCTTGTCCTCCGGCGCGAGCGGGGCGCAGAAATCCCGGCGCCACCGGCGGATCGCCGCCAGCTCCCCGGCGAGCATCTCCTTGACGTCCTTGCCGGCGTAGGCGGCCATGCCCTGGTCCGGCAGCAGGAAGTGCCAGATCTTCCCTGACGGGCGCTTTCCGCCCACCGGCACGCGCTCCGGTTCGGCCTCGAGCCATTCCCGCCGGTCCGAGAGCAGGCCCTCGTCGAAGACCTGCCGGCGCGCTCCGATCAGGCTGTTGCCGGCGGCCAGTTGGCCGCCGAACCAGGGGATCGTGTGGCCGGCGTAGATGGTGTTCAGCCAGAGCGAAACCTCGGCCAGCTCGATGGCCACCGGATTCAGGTCCACCCCATAGACGCGGTTGTCGGCCAGGTAGGCCTTCACCTTCTGGAGCTCGACGGCGTAGGCGCTTTGCTCCAGCCTCCTCCCGGTCTCCTTCTGCTTGCGCTTCAGATAGGCCTCGGCGAGCTGGTTGACGGCCTCGTTCAGGAACGCGCCGCTGCCGAGGGCCGGCTCGCAGATGTTCAGGCGCAAGATCTCGTCGGCCGTCTTTCCCTTCAGCAGCTCTTCGAGGGCGTACTTCACCACGCACCTGGTGAGGACCTCCGGCGTGTAATAGGAGGCCGACTTCTGGCGGTTGCGCCCGGCCAGGCGGTAGATGAAGGCGCCGCGCTCGTGCTTGACCAGCCGGCCGGCGTCGTCGTAGACCTTCTCGTCGTCTTCGTACTGGTCCAGGGCCTCCCGGGGGACGAAATAGGCGGGCTGAAGCGGGTCGTGCTTCTTGCCTTTCGGCTTCACCTCGTAGAGATCGGTCTCGGCGAAGAAGCCGGTGTAGGAAAGCAGCCCCTCATAGACGGCGCCGAGCTGGTTGATGCCGAGCTGGGCGTAGCTGATGCGGCCCCGGCGCCCGTGCTTGGCGTTCTTGGGGCGGGAGAGCGAGAGCAGCTCGACGACGCGCTGCAGGACTTTGTTGCGGAGCTTCACCCGGTTGAGCAGCGGGGTCTGCTCCGGGTCGAAGAGGTTCGAGCGCAGCGGCTCCATGCGGAACGAGCGGTCGCCCACCTGCTCCGGAGTGAGCTGATGCAGATGGCCCTCGTGGATCAGGCGGAAGAGAATCTGGAGCGAGTTGTGGATGAAGAAGCCCTCCCGGCTCTCCGGCGTCGTGAGTTGAATCTCGGCCAGGTCCCGCAGGGATTCGAAGCTGTAGCCGCTGCGGTACTCCTCGCTGTTCATCGGCGCGTAGCCGAGCTCGGGCCGGGCCTCCACGTAGAGCAGGAACAGGAGCCGGTAGAGGTACCGCAGGCATTCGCGGGTGAGCTGCTCGGAGTACTCTTTGCCGTAGATCTTTTCCTTGAGGACCTCCCTCAGGTACCAGACCGCCTCGTTGCCGATCAGCTCGACGGCCTCGCGCGCGCTGTATTTCAGGTCTTCCGAGACGGCGAAGGCGTGTTTGTGGGAGTTCTCGTCGAGCGTGTCGAGCAGGCTGATCCGCCCGTCCGGACAAACGCTTTCCCGGTGCAGCAGCGCCGCGGCGGCCCGCAACGCGGAAGTCTGCCGGTGGCCCAGGATCGCGGCGAGATCGAACCGCAGAAGACGCCGGCCCGGCCACTTGGTGCGATCGATCAGCAGGAGCTGGCCGCCCCCGAACAGGATCACCCAGCGGGGAGGCTCCTCGGCGTTGAAGACATAGCGGGTGAGGAGATCCTCCCAGGGCTCGTCTTCAGGGAGACGGCCGCCCTCGGGCAGCTCCCCGCACTGCCCGGCGGCCGGCGAGAGGCTGAGGGGATCGGCCTCCTCGCCGGTTTCGAGGGCCTCCAGGATCCACAGTTCGGGAGCGCCGCCGGGCCGGTTGACTTCGCCCGCCAGAGGCAGGCAGACATGGTCCTCGAGTTCGCGCACCGCAGGCTTCAGCTCGTAGCCCAGGGCGGCGAGCAGCCTTGCGTAGAACTCCCGCTGGAGCGCCAGTCGCTCCTTGGGATCGCGCGCGGCCGCCGCCTCCTGCCGGAACCGCTGAAAGGGCCTGGCGAGCGAACGCAGCTCCTCGTAAGGCGGCCGCTTGCCGTTCTCTTTCGCCTCCCTGGCCCAGCGCGCGAAGAGTTCCTTCAAGTCGTTCTCGAGGATGGCGCTCAGGTAGTGCTGGGTGTAGAACTCGTTCTCGTTGGTGATGCCGGTGAGGTCGATGGCCATGGTTCACCCAATGAAAACGGCGGCGATGCGCAAATAGGGCTGGTCCTCGGTTTCCAGCGTGTCCTTGACCCACGTCTTCCATTCTTCGAAGGTCTTTTCGATGGACCGGCGCCGGGCCTGCTTCCGGTTGAGGCGTACGCCGGTGAGCTGGCCGTCGTCGGGGAACTTGAGATCGAGTACCCTCTGCTGGCGCTCGCAGAGCTTCTCGAGCCTGTCCAGCTCCTCCTGGAGGCGGGGGCGCATCCGGTCTTCGAAAGCCCGCCGCTTTTCCGACATGTAGCTGCGGGCGCGGGCGATGGCTTCCGGGACGAGGCCTTGAAGAGCCGGGGGGATCTCGAAGCCGCCCGGGTTCGGGTAACGGGTTTCCCGGAGCCTGGTCCGTTTCAGAAACTCGTCCAGCGCAAGGAGGCCGGCCGCCTTCTGGCCCGAGAACTCCACGGCGAACCATTCGTGGATCACCGGCTGGCCCTTCCGGTTCGGGATCTCTCCCTGGATGAGAAAGAGCGACTCGCCGGGGGCGAGGGCGCCCCGCAGCCGCATTACCGGGGCTTCGGCCGTGTTGCGTGCCCTTTCCCTGCGGCGGGCCGTGGAGCGGCCGAAGAGCACCATCAGCTTGTAGCTCAGCCACTCCATCACGGGATGGAGGTCCCAGAGCAAGTGCACGTCGGGCCAGGCGCGTTCCTCTCCCCGGCATCGCTTGATGGCGTCCATGACGCGGCGGCGGCTCGTGGTGAGAACGATGCGCCCGTTGGACGGGATGACGTCCGGGGGCAAGGAGCGGAAGACGTGCTTGAGCTCGTCGTTGACGGTGATCGCCACCTGGCGGCGCTCGCGGTCGAACTCGGCCTGCAAATCCACTTCGTCCCCGAGGGCGTCGAGTGCGGTCTGGGCGTAGTCCAGGTCGTCCTGGAATAGCGTGGGCAGAGTGCGGCGGCGGGCGCCGGAGGTCTCGCCCGCCGGGACGGGGGCGTCGCCCATCAGAATGGCCAGCGGATCCTTGCCGGCGGTCTCTTCCATCCGCCGGCTGAACTCTTCGGCCGACAAGCCCTCTTCGATGGCCCTGCCGGTGAAGTGCTCTTCTTCCTGAACGTCCCAGACGCCCTGGAAGGCGGAGGGATCGCCGATGTTCCTGGCGGCCTGCTGGTCTTTCTCGATCAGGAGCTCGAGGATGCGGAGGTCGCCGCGGATTCCGGGATGCGCCGGCTCCGTATAGAGGTAGGCGATGCGCGGCTGGCGCTCCTGGCCGTAACGGTCGATCCGGCCGTTTCGCTGCTGGAACACCATCAGGGACCAGGGGATGTCGAAGTGGACCAGCTTGTGGCAGAGGAAGTGCAGGTTCAACCCTTCCGAAGCGATGTCGGAAGCCAGCAGCAGGCGGACGGGCTCGCGGTCGCGTCCGAACGCCTCAACGGCGTCCTGAATCTCGACGTCGGACATGTCGGTCCCGCAAATAGTGCGGATCTGATCGCCGGCCAGCCCGAGATCCCGCTTGAGCTGCTTCTCGAGGAAGCGCAGCGTTTCGATCCTTTCGGTGAAGATGACCAGGCGGTCGTTGATGAGGGAGGGGTTCCACTTCAGCGCGCCGCCCGGCTCGAGGAGACGGAGCAACTCGCCGTACTTGCTGAAATCGCCGGGGGTGAGCGTCTCGAGAGCCGAGGCGAGGCGCTGGAGGGCGGCGCGGTCGTGTGCGGCCTCGGGTCCGGGTTTTTTCTCGATCCGCTTCAGCCGCTGGCGGACCGTGGCCAGACAGGCCCAAGGGGACGAGAAGAGCGACTTCTCGAGGACGGTCTTGAACAGCAGTTGGCCGCCCCGGCGGGCTTTGTCGAAGGACTGGAATGTTGTGTCGGCGAGCAGGGAGTAGACCTTTTCCTCGGCCGGCGAAGCTTTCACCGGGTGCCGGCTGACCTGGCGCTCGCGGAAGGAACCCGAAACCTGCTCCTGTACATCCTTTTTGAACCGCCGCAGGAACAGGCCCTTGATGTCGTCCGGGCCGTAGTTGTCCGGGTCGGCGATGGCGGTGGGGTTCAGCATGTTCATCAGGCTGGCGAAGGACGCCGCCCGGCCGTCGTGGGGCGTGGCCGAGGCCATGATGAGGGTGTCGGACTTGTGGGCCAGCAGCTCGGCGAGGCGGTTCCGGAGGGAGCGGGTGGAACCGCGGGCGGCCACGTTATGCGCCTCGTCGATGACGATGATGTCCCAATAGCTGCGCTCCAGGTGGACCCGGAACTCGTTGTTCTGCTTCAGCGTGTCGATGGAAATGATGATCTTGTCGAAGTAGTGGAACGGGTTGGCGCTGGTGGGGATGCGGCTGCGGATGCGCTCCAGGCCGGCCGAGTCCAGCCGAACGAGGGGAATGGTGAAGCGCGACCACAGCTCCTTCTGGAACTGGGCCATCATGCTCTTGGTGGTGACGGCGAGGATGCGCTTCCCCTTGCCACGCTTGATCAGTTCGGCCAGAAGGATGCCGATTTCGATCGTCTTGCCGAGTCCTACGCCATCGGCCATGAGGATCCGGTGGCGCGGCTGCTCCAGGGCGACGAGGGCCGGATCCATCTGAAACGGCAGCGGGTCGATGGCCGCCCGGTGGCCGATCCAGAGATCGCTGCCGGCCGGGGGCGATTGCCGGAGCAGACTCTCCAAATAGAGCCGGGTGTTGCGGAACTGAGGGGAGGAGTCGCTGACGAGTTCCGTGCCGGCGGGGTCGAGGACCGTGATCGTCTCGCCGGCTACATCCGTCAGAAAACGGGCCTCCCGGTTGCGGACGATCTCGGAGACCCCGACGGCAAGCAGAGAGTAACCTCCGGAGGCGGTCCGGTCCCGCCTCTTGAGGATCCATTCCGCATCGCGTATCAGAACGCGGGCGCCCGGGGCTAGTGCGGCAATGTCAGCCATATTCTGTTCGCTGCTGAGGATTTCCAGTCCTCTATTGTTACCAAAATGCCCGGAGACGGATGGGCGCTGTCACTCGCCGCCCGCGGGGCGAAGACAATCAGCGGCTCCGGGCCGTTGCACGGACGCTCTGCGTTCAAGAAACGAATAGCCGCTATCGGCAAGCCCCCCGGCGCCGGCCAGCCCGGAACCGCCGGGCTGCCCGGGTCTCGAAAACGTCAAGCCGCCAGGGCGGGAAAAATCCAAGCCGGGTGAGTCTTGACGCCGCAGCAGGGTGTTCCGTACGCTTCTGCTGAGCGTCTTATGATGGACAATTCTTTCCGGTTCCGCGAACTGCTGACCGCCGGCCGCATCCGCGTTCGTGACGGCGAGATCTTCCGGCAGAGCCCGCCGGAGCTGCGCGACGGCTTCGATTTCTCACGCGTCGAGGGGATGCTCCTGGGCCTGGCCATCGGCAACGCTCTCGGCAACACCACTGAAAGCCAGTCGCCCCGCGCCCGGTACGAGCAGCACGGCGAGATCCGCGACTATTTACGCCATCCCTATTACGGCGACGCGCGCGGTTACCCCTCCGACGACACCCAGCTCGCTTTCTGGACGCTCGAGCAGGCGTTGGAAGATGGCGGCTTCGATCCGGCGTCGCTCGCCCGGCGCTTCGCCCGCCGCCGCATCTTCGGCATTGGGAACACCGTCCGGCAGTTTCAGTTCAATTACGGCGCTGGCAAGCCCTGGGAGCGCTGCGGCGTCCCCTCGGCCGGCAACGGCGCACTGATGCGCATCGCGCCGATCCTGGTTCCCCACCTCCGGTACCCCTCGCCCGCCCTGTGGGCCGACGCCGCCCTTTGCACCATGATCACCCACAATGATTCCATGGCCGTCGCTTCCTCGGTCGCCTTCGTGGCCGTGCTGTGGGACCTGCTGACGATGGACGAGGCGCCGGAGCTCGGCTCGCTCGGGCCGGGGGGAGCTGCCCGCCATCGGGCAGGAACTTCGACTGTCGCACGAGCAGCCACAGGAAGCGATTGGCGAATCCGTTGGCCTGCTCGGTGGCCCTCAGGTAGCGCAGCAGCTCCTCCTGCGTGATGTGTCCAATCACCGAGATGTGGGCGCCCGTCGCTCGCGCCGCGCGGCTCTTGGTGAGAATCCGCAGGTCCCCCGTGTCCCAGGCGTGCCGGAGCTGCGCCGAGATCGTGTTCCCGTCTCGTTGCATCACCCTCAGGAGCGACGAAAGCTCCTCCTCGATAACGATCAGCCGTTTGTCGTCCACGCCCGGATCGACGACCATGGCCTGGTATTCGACCACGCGCCCGCGAGACCGTAGCAGGCGCTGGCGTCCAGCACCGGCCAGGCCATCCCGCCATCGGGGCCTTCTTCGAGGCCTTCTTCAACATCACCTCCCAGAAGCCCGCCGGCAAGAAGATCCTGGGTTGCCGCGCGCTCGAACTGCTCATCAGTCGACGGCCGCTCCCGCATACCAGCACTCCTTCTGACTCAATCGCCTGTGCACTTCAACGAGTTCCCGGGGCTCCAGTCGCTCCAGGACCTCGATCGCACGCTCGAAGGCCTCCGGCCTGGGGCCGCGTAACTCATTGATGCTAAAAGGGAAATTCAATTTTCCAGAAAACACATCCGTGCTGGAAAGTTGAATTTCTGGGTCTCGGAGGTGGGGTCTGGCATTCAGCGTCCCTGAGGAGGTCGGATCGGGGCGGAGGGTGATCGGTCGCGGCTGCAAAGCAGGCAGCAGGAGCGCGAACGTCTTCCAGAAGGTCGTTTTGAGCTTACCCAGGGGCTTAGCGGCCATCGAGCGCGGCCCGAGGCGGCCGAAACAGGAGTTCGGCTCCTCTCGCTCAACCAAGGCCCTCGGACGGATTCTCCGGTAAAACGAGCGGATCGCCCCGCCGGAAGCCGCGGGTGCCGAGGCGGAGGCTGGCGGCCGGGAAGCTGGACTGGCGAGCCTGCAGGAGGCGCAGATCGGCGTCGTAGATCTCAGCGACCTCCGGGACTACCGGGAGTTGATCTCCCTTCAGCCCGCCGCAGTATCAATTCGCCGTCCGAGTTGTACGGGAAAGGGCGATTAGGCTGGCCTTCAGACGAGTGAACAACACCACCTCCCCGCTGCTGCTCCCCGACCAGGTGCTAGTGCACTTGCGGCGCTGTGGGTCCCGCTGCGGCGCTTGGCAGTGCAAACCGGTAGCGGCGGTCAGTTCGAAGACGCCAACCGACAACGGAGTAGCTCACCCGCATCCGCGTCCCGTCCATAGATGCCAGACCTTCTCATTGCTGCGAGCGCCAAGCCGTTCGCTTGCCGCCAAACACGTACCGGCCTACTGCTAGACCCTTGTGGGTCACGATGCACTTCTGCTGGATGCAACAACCGTGTCGTCAGGAATGGCTAGCGTGGAGTGCGACCGGGAGCTTTGGGTGGCCGCCCTCGGCGGGTCCGAGGTGTGAGACCGATCAGCCTGAGCACGTCGCGAACCCTTCTGCTGACGTTCTGTACCCTCACGCGGTCCCCCGCGATTTGCGACAGAGTCATGCCCAAACAGTGGTGCTTCACCGTCCAGGTGAAATGTGCGCGTGTCTTTTTCGGAAGAACGCGGATTCCAGGCGGCTGGTCTCTGGACTCGTGGCTCTCAATGAGCACCTGCTGATGCTCGCGCAACACGGGCCGCAGCCGCTCGGCAGCCCAAGCTGCCAGTTTGGCTTCCAGGCGGTTCACAACTTTTTCTGGAGAACCATAAGGGTTGTAAGTGAAGTCGCGGGACCGCTCGCGCAGGCTGCTTCTTCGGACATTCCAGACGGCGAACCGTGGCATGTCCGCCAGTACTCCCCGAAGGTCGACGTGCCAGAGAGCCTCAAAGTGGAACACAGCGGCTTCGCCGCGTTCATCGTAGATCAACCCACCCCGGTGCAGCGAGGTCCGCTCCATGATGTCGGGATCGGGGTACCAGAGTTCGAGGGCACTCAAGACCTGGCGCCGCACCCACTCCGGAACTTCTCCCTCGTACGTCAGTCCCCACTTCTGTGCCCACGCGCGGAGGTTCGTTTGAACATCGGCCCGTCCGGCGACCGCGCGGGCGATCCACTGGGAAAGCACGTAGCCGGAACCCGGATCCTGTTTCCGAGCGCGGGCGAAACTCTCGAGCTCTTGCCGCGCCTCGGCGGTCTTCAAACACGTCGGGACGGTATCACGCAGACTCCGCAGCACATCTTGAGCTTCGAGCTCTATCTCCACGAGGAACGTCGCCCGAGCCTCCGCCCGATACTCCTCGTCAATGATGCAGTAGCCTGACCCCAGGGGTAGCTTGCCTCTGGACGCCATAGAGCTGCAGGAATCATCCGGGGCCGCCGTTGGCGCCGTGCCCCACGCAAGGTCCCCAGGTCACCGGGCAAGATGGCGCTCGGCCTGCCCGTCCACTCCCGGGCCGGTCATTTTCATGATATCAGGGCCGGACGACTGTAGTGGAAATTGTAGCAGGTGCAGTGAGAAATCGGGGGTAATTAGCGAGTAACAGCGAGGAACAGATTCAAGCGCAATCCATTGATTTCAAATAACTTGTTCTGCAGTCTCAACGTGTTGGAAAAAGGCCTGTTTGTGCTTGTAAGGCAGGCGCTCTGACCGGCTGAGCTAACCGCCCTGGCAATCAGCGACGCCCCCGTCCGGCGGTCATCCGTGGTCGCCGTCTGGTAATCTCGTGGCGGCCGCGGCCGACAACAGTGTTTCGGTCACCCGGAACCGCTCCGCCACGGTCTGGCCGGGGAAACACCTGCTTCCTTCCGCCGCGGCGCTCACGTGCCTATCATATCAAGCGCGGCGCTCCTGGGCGCTTCCTCCCTTGCTGGCGGGATATAATGCCACTGCCTTATGTGTGGACATCGTCCCTTTCTCGGTTTCATCGGACTCATCCTGCTCGCCCTTGCCGCCCTGCGGACGGGGACTCTCGCCGGCGGCCAGGCCGCCGTCTCCTGGTCGTTGCCCGGCCAGGAAGACCTCAGCTTCTGGGTGGACCACGACGGCCTCGTCGAGCTCGACGTCGAGGGTCAGGTCGGCTTCGGCGACATGGCCCGCTTGCTGATGCGCCGCCGCGCCAACGCTCCGCTGATGCGCGCCCTGCGCGACCGCTTCCGCTTTCGTAGCGACGACTTCACCACCTTGAAGACGCCGGACCTCTTCCGCGCCGAGCTCCGCGCCTCCGGCCCCGTCTGGCTTCACGCCCCCGAGCGCTTCGTCGTCGCCGCCGGCCGTATCTTCAACCTGCCCCTGACCATCGTCAACCGCACCGGCCGCCGCATCGCGGTCCGCGCCCGCATCGGTTCCTCCAGCTTCAGCGCCGAGATCGCCCCGGACGCCGCCGCGGGCTACTTCCTGAAGGTCGTCGAGCCCGAGCCCGGCATCCGGGATCGCCGCCTCGTTCTCACTGCCGGAGGCCGGGAACTCGCCACCACCGTCGCCTTCGACGTCCGCCCGCTGGCCCGCCTGCGCGTCAAGCTGCTCGATCAGGACGGCTCCCCCGCCGCCGCCCGCGTCTACCTCACCGCCGCCGACGGCCTCGGCTACGCTCCGCCGGGCTCCATCAGCCGCTTCGCGGCTGTCCCCGCCGAGCAGTATTTCCACGCCGACCGCGAGTTCGAGATCGATCTGCCCGCCGGCGGCACCCTCGTCGAGGCCACCCGCGGCCCCGAATACCGCCTCGTCTCCCGGCGCGTCGAACTCCGGCCGGGAAAGACCACGGAAGTCACCCTGCGCCTGCGCCGGTGGATCCATCTCGCCGCCCGCGGCTGGTACTCGGCCGACGCCCACATCCACGCCAACTACACCGCGCCCCACCACCAGGTCATCACCCCCGCCGACGTGCGCCTCCAGACGCTCGCCGAGGACCTGAACAACGCCAACATGATGGTCGCCAACTCCGGCTCGGACTTCCTCCACGACGAGGCCCTATTCGAAGGCAAGCCCCACCGCCTCAGCCTCCCGGATTACATCGTCTATTGGAACGAGGAGATGCGCAACGCCGGCCTCTACGGCCACATGTGCTTCTTCGGCCTGAAGTTCCTGGTCCGCCCCATCTACACCGGCTTCCGCGGCACGCCGAACTGGGAAGACTACCCGCCCAACTACGCCCAGGCCAAGGCCGCCCGCGAGCAGGGAGGCGCCGTTACCTACGCCCATCCCGGCTACGGCGCCACACTCGCCCGCGCCAGCGCTCGTGAGCTCCCCGTCGATCTCGCCCTCGGCGAAGTGGACGCCATGGACGTGCTCAGCAACAATCCCGAAGAGGTCGCCATGGAGCTGTGGTACCGGCTGCTGAACTGCGGCTTCCGCCTGGCGATCTCCGCCGGCACCGACGCCTTCACCAACGTGGCCGACCACTACACGCCCGGCGGCGGCCGCGTCTGGGTCCACCTGCCCGGGCCGATGCGCTACTGGGACTGGATCCGCAACTACAAGCGCGGCCGCTCGTTCGCCTCCAACGGGCCGGCCATCTTCTTCACTCTCGAAGGCCGGGAGCCGGGAGAGGAACTGCGCTTCGACCACGGCCCGCAAACGCTGCGCGTCATTGCCGAAGTCCGCACCCAGGTGCCGCTCGACACCATCGAGGTCGTCGTCAACGGCCGGCCGGTGATCTCACGCGCCGTGCAGGGAGCCGGCGTGTTCACCATCGACCGGAAGATCACCCTCGCCCGCAGCTCCTGGGTCGCCGTCCGCGCCCTCGGTCCCTGGCATCGCCTGATCCTCAACGACACCGGCGCCTTCGCCCACACCAGTCCGGTCTACGTCACCATCGGCGGACAGCCGGTGCGCGTCGCCGAAGATCTGCGCTTCTACATCGACTGGATCGACCAGCTCATTGACCGAGTCCGCCGGCGCGGCCGGTTCGCCACGCCGGAGCGCGCCGAGGAGGTGGTCGCCCTGTTCCAGCGCGCCCGCCGGGTCTACCAGAACGCTCTCACAAATCGGTGACAGGCTACGCAATCACCCATCTCACCTCCGGCTTCCCCCAAATCGGTGACAGGCTACGCAATCCCCAATTACACCCCCGCCTCCGAACCGGCGCCCGATAAGGTGAACCTTTCCCGAAAAGCTTCGTCTGTACTGGCAGGAACCGCCGCTGCGGCCAGGCGGCAACCGG
>Ga0256841_1001127_pt1 | contig 24325 bp, 19 predicted proteins | sample 356308metaG_FD_185971 | JGI IMG/M metagenome (GOLD analysis project Ga0256841, IMG submission 185971) | Hydrothermal vent microbial communities from Mid Atlantic Ridge, Atlantic Ocean - 356-308 | ecosystem: Environmental > Aquatic > Marine > Hydrothermal vents | place: Atlantic Ocean: Mid...
CAGGGGGGCAATGCCCGGGCCCAGCACGACGGCGGCAAAAATAGAAATGACGGTACGAGAAATGATGGTGCAACAAGTTCGCGTGGATACATTTGGCATGAATAAAGTCCTTTTTTTCATGTTCGAGATATAGGGGTTAAAATCCGGGATGGCTTTCGTTCATTAGGCCACCACGCCCGGTTTTCCATGGCCGTGGGCGTAGGGAGGCAGGTTTCCTGAAAGGGAGTAACTATATGCTTGCTGGAATGCTCTGCGAAAAGCCAGGGGTGCACCCGCTTAAACCGGAACACCCCCTTTTAGATGTGTCATGTGGCGTCAGACAACGGTGACGTTTACGGCGGCGGGGCCTTTTTCGCCCTCTTCGATATCAAAAGTCACCCGGTCGCCTTCGTTCAGCGATCGGAAGCCGGCGGCGTTGATGCCGGTGTGGTGTACAAACACATCCGGTCCGTCTTCCTGTTCGATGAAGCCGTAGCCCTTGCTGTCGTTGAACCACTTGACGATTCCCTCTGCCATGGTGCCATACCCTCCTTTGCTGCTGGTTTTCCTGAAATACTCTGGCCCTTTTTGTTTTTATACCTACTTTTGCTGTTAAATCAAGTTATTTTATGCCACAGGCCGCCGGTTGCGGCCCAAAGACGGTGCCGGTCGCCGTCGGCGGCGGACCGATGTCAGGGGGCCAGGCAGCGGCTGAACGGTTTTTCCCCGATGGTTTCCAGCACCCTGGCAGGATGCCTGAAGCGGCTGCAGAGGATCATGGCGGCAATGACAAAAGGCTTGAAAGCCGCCTGGCGATACGTATCGAGACGGTACTTTTCGAAAACCGATGCCTCAACCTCACCGCGGGTGCAAGAGACACCTGAAATATCCGCCGGCAGGCAGTGCATGTAGAGTGCTCGTCCCCCGCGTGTCAGTCCCATCATTTCGGGTGTGCACTGCCAGGAAGCATGGCGTGCGTTGCTGTCCAGGGCCTCTTTTTCGAGGGCTGCCAGGCCGCCGGTGTTGCCGGCTGTGAGCATTTCGGTGCGCTTTTCCATAATGGCGAAGGGTGCCCAGCTCTTGGGGTAAACCACGTCGGCGTCGGCAAAGGCGTCGGCCATGGAGTCGGTGATGGAAAAGCGGCCGCCGCTTTTGCGGGCCGCACGCTGCGCGAAGGCGAGCGCTTCTTCGGTCAGCTGGTAGCCGGGCGGATGGGCCAAGCAGACGTGCATGCCGAAACGCGCCATCAGCGCGACAATGCCCTGGGGGACGGAAAGCGGCTTGCCGTAGCTGGGGGAATAAGCCCAGCTCATGGCGATCTTTTTGCCTCGCAGGGCCGCCAGAGAACCGAAATGCGTTTTTAAATGCAGCAGGTCCGCCAGCGTCTGGGTGGGATGGTCGAGGTCGCACTGCAGGTTGATGACCATCGGGCGCTGGTGCAGCACGCCTGACGTATGGCTGTCCGTCACGGCTGCGGCTACCTGCCGCATGAAGCGGTTCCCGGCGCCCATGTAGATATCGTCGCGGATGCCGATGACTTCGGTGAGAAACGAAATCATGGTGGCTGTCTCGCGCACCGTCTCGCCGTGGGCGATCTGGGACCGGCGCTCGTCCAGATCCTGCAGGCCGAGCCCCAGGAAGTCGCAGGCCGATGCAAAGGAAAAGCGCGTGCGGGTGGAATTGTCCCGGAAAATGGAAACCGCCAGGCCGCTGTCGAAGCAGCGTGCCGGACGGTTGCGGCGGTGCAGGTCTTTCAGAGCCTCGGCGGCCAGCAGGACCTGTCTCAGCGCCGCGGCCGTCTTTTCCCAGGTCAGCAGAAAATCCTGCCCAAACATGCCGTCTTCAAGGTTTTCCAAAGCGTTGAGGGTGTCTGTAAATCGCATGTCCATTGTTCATTTCTCCAGAACGTCGCACAGCCGGCGGGCGTAGAGGGCGTAAAAGGCCGATGCACGCACCAGGTCGTCCAGCGGGACTTTTTCATTGGGGGCGTGCGCCAGCACCTCGTCACCCGGGCCGAACCCGATGGTGGGGATGTTGTAGAGGCCGGTGATGGCAACGGCGTTGGTGGAAAAACTCCACTTGTCCACCCGCGGCATCCGGCTGAAAAGCGCGCGGTAAACATCCACGCCGGTGGTGATCGCCGGGTGGTCCGCCGGTATCTTCCAGGTGGGGTAGTACTTCTGCATCCCGTAGCGCAGTCCGGTATAGGCGGTCTCCCGGTATTGCGGGATTTCCACCTGCGCATCGAGGTCCTTGACGATGCGTTCGATTTCGGCCGTGGCGGATTCCCGGGTTTCACCCCAGGTCAGGCGTCGGTCGATGTGGATTTTCGCGAAATCGGCCACCGCACACAGCGATGGGCTGTCGGAGACGAATTCGGTGACCGTCACCGAGCCTTTGCCCAGAAAGTCGTCTGTTGCCAGCCTGCTATTCAGGTCACGGATATCCAGGCAGGTGCGTGCCGCCATATAGATGGCGTTTTTGCCCCTCTCCGGGGCTGATCCATGGCAGGAGATGCCCCTGAAGGTCACCTCGATTTCCATGCGACCCCGCTGTCCGCGGTAGATGCCGCCGTTGGTGGGTTCGGTGCAGATGACCACGTCGGGGCGGATACCGTCTTCTTCGATGATATACTTCCAGCACAGCCCGTCGCAGTCCTCTTCCATGACGCTGCCCACGAAGTAGATGCGCAGGTCGCTGTCGAATCCGACTTTCTTCAGGATGCGCGCGGCGGTGATGAAGCTGGCGGCGCCGCCCTCCTGGTCCGCCGACCCCCGGCCGAGAACATGCCCGTCCCGGATTTCTCCAGAAAAAGGGTCGAATTCCCAGTTATCGCGGTTGCCGACATCCACCGTGTCCATGTGGGCGTCGATGGCCAGAATTTTGCTGCCGTCGCCCAGACGGCCGATGACGTTTCCCAGGCCGTCCACGAAGAGTTCGTCGAACCCGACGGCCTGCATCTGATCTTCCAGTTCCTTTTGCACCGCCGCTTCCCGACAGCTCAGCGACGGGATGCGCACCAGCCGGGAGAGGCTTTCGGCGGTAGCGCGGCGGTATTTTTCAGCGTGCGTCAGAATGTCTTTGGCCAGTTCCATTGGTGATTGCTCCCCTGATGAAGTTTGGTGTCGCCTACTGCCTCCGGTAGGCTTCGATGCGCCGGTCGATCTCGGCGACCTGCGCCTGTTTCTCCTGCCAGTACGCCGGCCGGGCCTGGGCGTTTAACTCCGCCACCGGCTTGCCCTGCTGCTCGACCCATGTGTAGTACTTCAGATTGTGCCAGCGGGCGCGGTTTTGGCGGGTGCCCTCGGCGATCCAGTCCAGTTTCTGTTTGTGGAAAATGCTCACCGTGCGGACACAGGCCTCGGTTTCGTCCATGGGGCCCATCTCCCGGGTGAGTTGCTCCATGACCGAGTGGTAGCGGTCCATGGCGTCGGTGCAGATGGTGGCGACCAGGTCGTTTCTGCCCAGTCCGTAGAACTTGGCGGTCTTGATGGCGCCCAGCACGTTGCAGACGCCGGATATGCCGAAGATTTCGGACAGCCGGCGGACGGTGTCTGCATCGATGCCGTAGCGTTCGCACAGTACGCGCCAGCCGGCCTCTGCGGTGAGCAGCTGCAGCCCCATTTTGGACTCCAGGTCGTCGATGCACATGACGGCATCCATGTTGGTGACATTGTGGATCCAGGTGACGTGCTTGTCCCCGATGCCCTGGATGTCATGGGCGCCGTAGCCGTTGACGAACAGGGTCGGGCATTGGATGGGTTCGAGCCCCACGATGCGGTGCCCACCGGGCCACTGCTGCTTGAGGCGGTCGCCGGCGGCGATGGTGCCGCCGGAGCCCATGGCCGAAACAAAGGCCGAGATGCGACCGCTGCCGATGCCTTGGCGTGCCAGCTGGACGGCCAGTTCGATGAGCGTGTTTCCGGTGACATGGTAGTGAAAGCGGTAGTTACCGAAGGCCTCGAACTGGTTCATGATGCGCACGCGTGCGGGGTCGGCGTTCTGCAGCGCGTGGCACTTGTCGTAGATCTCCTTGACATTGCTCTCGCAGCCCGGGGTCAGCTCCAGGCGTGCGCCGTAGCCGGTGACGATGTCGAAGCGCTCCCGGCTCATCTCCTCGGGCAAAATCACCACCGAGTCGAATTTCATGCGGCACCCCACCCAGGCGCCGCCGATGCCGTAGTTGCCGGTGGAAGGCCACACGATGATGTGCCGGCCGGGATCGACTTCGCCGCGGATGGCCTTTTCGACCAGCACCGCGTAGGTGGCGCCGACCTTGTGGCTGCCGGTGGGGAAATCCTTGGCGTACAGCACCACGATGGGTGTCTCGACACCGGTCAGGGCTTCGGGCAGCACTTCGTGGTAGATGCGGCCGTGTGCGTCTTTCCACGAGATGTTGTACAGGTTGATGGGATCCAGGGGGTCCTCGGTTTTGGCTTTAAGCGCGCGGCGGCGGATATCGGGGTCGATTTTTGCAGGATCGAGCATCTCGGCGTACGTCGGCCCGGTGATCAGTTTTTTCCCTGTCATGGTTCGCTCCTTCATGCTAAGGGCGCGCGCAAAAATAACTTCACATTTTTAATCGCCGCTGCATCGAAGCCTGGCTGTGTTGCGAAAGCTCGGCATATTCCGATATGCCTGCACTTTCGCGCCTTGCCAGGCACGCCTGCGGCGCGGCTGGCCGCAGACGCCGCGACGCCGAGAATTAAGCGAACTTATTCCTGCGCGAACCCCGAGGTTCTATTACGGCGGTCGCGGCCCGTAAAAAACAAGACCACAGCTTCATGCCGCCCGATGTCGCCGTCCTGTTGCAGCTGCAAAAAACCGGCCAGTCCGGCGCTGCCGGTGGCGCAGGGCGCCATGGAGGTGCGGGACCCGGCCAGGTCCCAGGCGCGCGCAATGTTTTTTTCGGCGACGACAACGGCCCGGCCGCCGCTTTTGAGGATGTCTCTGAGCAACTCGTACCAGTCGTAGGTGACGTCGTCCAGGATTCCGTGCGCCAGGCTGCGGGGGGCCTCAGCGTCCCAGGGCCACATCAATCGTTTTCGCCCGTGCAGGGCATCTTCGAGAACCCCCTGAACGGCCCGCGTTTCGAAATTGCGGCGGGCGAATTCGGCTACCCGGCGGATCTGTGCGCTGCGGGTGCGCGCAAAAGAGGCGAAGTTGGCGCAGCGGCGCAGTGGGTCGACTGCCGGATCATCCGTCAGATCAAAGACAAGACCGGCGGATTGCGCGATATAGGACAAGGCCAGCAGGTAGGCCCGCACAAAAGGAAAGCCGCCTTGGGGCTGGCAGACGAAGATCTTCGGGAAAACGGGGACCATACCCATGTGCTGTGCCGTTTTAAAGGCCCGTGCCACCGATCTTGCCAGCGCCCCGCCGCCGACCTGCAGCACCAGCGCCGCCGGATTGCAGCCGTGCGTGCGAAGCTGCATGAGGGTTTCCCAGGCCAGGGTTTCACCGCCTTCGATGTTGGACCAGTTGTCGTTGCCCGAGCAGGAGAAGGGCCGCCAGCCCTTTTCCCGCACGGCCCGTTGAAAGGCCAGGTAGCAGGGGTCGCCGGCAGCCTGCGGCCGGCGTGCCAGCTTCTGCAGCCGTACGTTTCTTGCCCGCAGCATACGTTCGATGCCGGCGTCCACCTTTTCGGGCACAAAGGCGTGCAGTTCATATCCGCCGGCGCGCGCCACAACCGCCGCCCCCAGGGCCGCATTGCCGCAGCTGTAAACCGCCAGGACCGGCTTGGCGGTTTCCGGCTGCAGTCTGCGCAGCGCTTCTATGTACAGCAGGCTGCCCATCAGGTGGCGCGCCTTGTGCGATCCGCTGACGTTGCCGGTTTCGTCCTTGATCCACAGGCGCCCCTGATGCCCGATGGCCGCGGCGAGTTCTCGTGCTTGCACCAGCGGTGTGATCCGGAAAGGCCGGCCTTCCAGCGACTCCAGACGCTGCTGGACGGTGCCGAGGATTTCAAGGTAGCCTGCGTCGTCCAGTAGTGCCCGGCTGGCCAGAATGTCCCGGAAAACGGCGAAGGGGTCCTTCAGCCCCTTATCCCAGCGCCGCCGGATGCGGTTGCGGGCCCTGCGGCCGGCATCCGGGAACTGGATCTGCTTCTCCAGCGTATGCTCCCGGTCCGGCCGGGCGTGCGGGCAGCCGAAAAGGCCCGCCTGCGGAAGGTAATCCCGCCGGCAGGCCGGACAGTGCAGCGCGATGTGCAAAAGGGACATATACTTCTTCTCCTCGAATCGACGGCTGAAACACTTTTTGGCACATAAAACCATGTTTGCCAAGTTCTCTTTTCAAGCCAGGCCAGGAGCAGCCGGAAGGGGCGTTAAAGTGCGCGCGTGAGATTCCGTGCTTGACAATTGGAAGATGATAGGCAAAATGAAACGTTCATGGAAATGATGGACACTGCTGCCACGCATCGGATTGCCGATATTGCCGACCGTTTCGGCCGACGCCTGAACTGGTGGATTGAACGCCTCTGCGCCCTGCTGATGGCGGTCATGGTCGTGGCCATCTGGTTCGGCGTGCTGGAGCGCTACTTCCTCAAGCTGGGGGTGACCTGGACCGAGGAGTTCTCGCGTTACGTCATGATCTGGGTGGCGTTGCTGGCCGTTTCCTGCGGCGCCTACCGGCGCGAGCACATTGGTCTCGACTTTCTGATGCAGCACCTGCCCGCCGATTGGCGCAAGGGGCTGCGGTTCGCACTGGACATCCTCGGTCTGGCATTCTTCCTCTTTCTGACCGCCTACGGAGTCGGCATGACCATATCGGGTGCCAGCCAGTATGCCATGATTTTCGGCATGACCATGGTGGTTCCCTTTGCCTCGGTGCCGGTTTCCGCCGCGTTGACATCCATCCAGATCGCGGTCACCCTGGTGCGTGACCTGCTGGCAAATCCATCTGCCGGGGTGGCGACATGACACTCGTGGTCCTCATGTTTTTCGGCCTCATTCTGACGGGACTGCCCATCGGCTACGTGCTCGGGATCGCCGGCGTCACCGGACTTTTGCAGATCGGCGGCCATAATTTTCTGACCATGGCGCCCAAGCGCTTCTTCGAGGGGCTGGACCTGTTTACCTTCATGGCCATGCCCTTTTTTATCCTGGCCGGCGAGATCATGAACCGCTCGGGCATCACCGAGCGTCTGGCCGATTTCGCCAATGCCCTGGTGGGCTACCTGCGCGGCGGGCTGGCGCATTCCAACATGGTGGCTTCGGTGATGTTCGCCGGCATGACCGGCGCCGCCGTCTCCGACACAGCCGCCTTCGGCAACACCCTGGTGCCGGCCATGGTCAAGGAAGGCTATACGCGACCGTTTTCCTGCGCCGTCACCGTGGCCGGATCGATCATCGGGCCCACCATTCCCCCGTCCAATCTGATGGTCATCTACGGATCCCTGATGGGCGTCTCCATCGCCGGACTGTTTGCCGCCGGCATCCTGCCGGGTCTGCTGATCTGCCTGTTGTGCATGGCGGTCATCGCCGCTTTGGGCCGGCGCCTGAATCTGCCCAAAAGCGAGCGCGGACCCAGCCTGCGGCGTATCGTGACGGCTTTTCGCTCCAGTTTCCTGGCACTGCTCATGCCGGCCATCATTCTGGGCGGTATCCTGCTGGGTATCGTCACTCCCACCGAAGCGGCCGCTATCGCCGTGTTCTATGCGCTTTTCATCGGGGTGGTGGTTTATCGCGCCCTGACTTTTGACGATATCGTGGACATGCTCATCCGCACGGCACGCATTACCGGGGTCGTTTTCCTGATCATTGCTTCGGCCTCCATTTTAAGCTGGTGGATGACGTTCATGCAGATTCCCCAGGCCATCGCTGCCGCCATGCTTTCGCTTTCCACAAACCCCAAGGTCGTGCTGGGGCTGATCCTGGTGCTGCTGCTGGTGATCGGCATGTTCATGGACATCAATGCGGCCCTGATCATTCTGGCGCCGGTGCTGGGGCCCCTGACCGCCACCATCGGCATGGATCCGGTGCATGCCGGCGTGATGATCGTGCTGTCGCTCAACATCTCGCTGATGACCCCGCCGGTGGGGGCCTGCCTGTTCGTGCTGTCCTCGGTCACCGGCGAGCGCATCGAGCGCATCAGCGTGGCCCTGGTGCCTTTCCTGGCGGTGGAAATCGCGGTGCTGTTTATGGTGGCCTACTGGAGCGACATGACGTTGTTTCTGCCGCGGCTTTTGCTGGGCAAATAGCCCCTTCACATTAATTTTTACATCGGGGAGGTTTATCATGAAAAGAGTTGTGAAATTTTTCGTCCTTGTGCTGTCGGTGGCCTTATGCGCGGCGCTGGCCGTACCAACTGGCGCCCAGGCCGCCAAGATCATCAAACTGCATCATTTGAACAAGGACGACCCTTTCGACAATCCCACCGGCGCCATGGCCACGGTTTTCAAGAGTCTGGTGGAAGCCGGCACCAACGGGGCCGTCAAGGTGCAGACCTTTCCCAGCGGACAGCTGGGCAAGGATGCCGAGGTGGTGCAGCAGATCAAGGCCGGCGTGATCCAGTCCGGCATCCATTCCGAGGGCGGTTTCGCGTCCATCTACCCCATGATCGGGGTGCTGGACATCCCCTTCGCCTTTCCCAATATCAGCACCACCTACGCGGTTTTCGACGGACCTTTCGGCAAGAAACTGGCGGCCGACATCGAGAAAAAGACCGGCCTTAAAGTGCTCGGTTTCGGTGATTCGGGCGGTTTTTTTCAGTTCACCAACTCCAAGCGGCCCATCAAAAGCCCGGCGGACATGCAAGGTCTCAAAATCCGCACCATGGGCCTGGACACCCACAAAACCATCATCAGGGCACTGGGAGGCCAGCCGGCGGCCATCGCCTGGAGCGAGGTCTACACCGCCCTGCAGACCGGTGTGGCCGACGGTGAGATGAATCCGATCCCCATCATCGCATTTGCCAAGTTCAACGAGGTCCAGAAATACCTGACCTTGAGCGGCCACCTGTTTGCCCCCTATATCTGGGTGATGAACCGGAAATTCTGGGACGGATTAACGGCCAGTGAGCAATACGTTGTAAAATATGCGGCGCGCTCGGCCATCGTGGCCGGCCGGGGCATGGGGCGGATCATTGAAGCCTCCAACCGCGGTCTGCCGGCTCTGGCCAAGGATATGCAGGTCAACTCGCTCAGCCCGGAGCAGAAAGCCAAGTTCCGGGATAAGGCGCTGCCGGCGGTCAAGGCCCTGATCAACAAGAAGTTCGGCGCCCAGGGCAATGACATGCTCAAAGCCTTTCTGGATGCCATTGCCGCAGCTGAAAAGTAGACTAGCTGCAGTCCGATCGTCACCCTCCCGCTTTCCCGGCGGCAGCCGATTTCCCGGGAAAGCGGGATTTTGGCCGGATGACGGCACGGGTGCCGCCGCAGGCGCCTGAAACCGTGCGCCGCCGCAGATCGGTTGACAACCCCCCAAAGCCCCTGTAACCTGGATGACGCGCTGCAGGCCAGATATTTGCTGAATTTTGCAAGCGCGGCAGACAAAACGAGCCATGGGGAAAAAGAGATGCACAACCGCAGACCCGCGCAGGAAAAGCAGCCGCAAAAAAATGCACCGCAAACCGCCGCGGCCGCCAATTTCATCCGCTCCATTATCGAAGCCGATCTTGAAGCCGGCAAATACGGCGGCCGCGTGGTCACCCGTTTTCCCCCGGAGCCCAACGGCTACCTGCACATCGGGCATGCCAAATCCATCTGCCTGAATTTCGGCCTGGCGGCCGACTTCGGCGGCGTCTGCAACCTGCGCTTCGACGATACCAATCCGGCCAAGGAGGATGTGGAGTACGTCGATTCCATTAAAGAGGACGTCCGCTGGCTGGGCTACGACTGGGAAGACCGCCTGTTTTACGCCTCGGATTACTTCGAAAAGCTCTACCAGTACGCCCTCGATCTGATCCGCGCCGGCAGAGCCTATGTCTGCAGCTTAAGCGGTGCGGAGATCCGCCGCTACCGCGGCACGCTGACCGAACCGGGCACCGAGAGCCCCTACCGCAACCGGCCGGTGGCCGAAAACCTGGATCTTTTTCAGCGCATGCGCGCCGGCGAGTTTCCCGACGGCACGCATGTGCTGCGCGCCAAGATCGACATGGCGGCGCCCAATTTGAACCTGCGCGACCCGACGCTCTACCGCATCCGCCACATGACCCATCACCGTACCGGGGACAAGTGGTGCATCTATCCCATGTACGATTTTACGCACTGCCTCTGCGACGCCATCGAGGGGGTGACGCATTCCATCTGCACGCTGGAGTTCGAAAACAACCGCCCGCTTTACGACTGGGTGCTCGACACCCTGCAGACGCACCACCATCCCCGGCAGATTGAGTTTGCGCGCCTGAATCTGAGCTACACCGTGCTGAGCAAGCGCAAGCTGGTGGCGCTGGTGGACGGCGGCCACGTGTCCGGCTGGGATGATCCGCGCATGCCCACCCTTTCCGGACTGCGCCGGCGGGGCTATACACCGCGGGCCATCCGCACCTTTTGTGAACGCATCGGCGTGGCCAAACGCGACAGTACCGTGGACGTGGCCCTGCTGGAGTACTGTATCCGGGAAGATCTGAACCGCCGGGCGCCGCGCGTAATGGCGGTTTTGCGGCCGCTGAAGGTGATTATCGACAACTACCCCGAAGACCGTGAAGAAATGCTTGAAGCCCGCAACAATCCGGAAGACCCCGGCGCCGGAACACGCCGGGTGCCGTTCTCGCGGGTGCTGTACATCGAGCGCGAAGACTTCATGGAGGATCCGCCGAAGAAGTTTTTCCGCCTGGCGCCGGGGCGCGAGGTGCGCCTGCGCTATGCCTATTTCATCAAATGTGTGCGCGTGGTCAAAAATGCGGACAGCGGTGACATTGAGGAACTGCACTGCACCTATGACCCGGCCACCCGCGGCGGCGATGCGCCGGACGGCCGCAAGGTCAAGGCGACGCTGCACTGGGTATCCGCGCGCCACTGCATCGATGCCGAAGTACGGCTCTACGAGCACCTGTTTGTGGCGCAAAATCCGGGCGAGGATCGTCCGGACGGCGATTTTATCGTCGATCTGAACCCCAACTCACTGGAAGTGCTCGATCCCTGCAAAATGGAACCCGGCCTGGCCGCCGCCCGGCCGGGCGACGGCTATCAATTCGAGCGTCTGGGCTACTTCTGCGCGGATCAATACGATTTTTCTTCCGCCAAACCGGTTTTCAACCGCACCGTTACCCTGCGGGACACCTGGGCCAAAATCCGCAGGCAGGCCGTGGGAAAAGCCCGCTGACGGCATGCCCAATCCCTGATTTTCCTCCGCCGGGGCCGGGTGTCGACCGCCGGCGGGGGATATGTCTGCATGTCCGGGGATCGGCAGGCCCCCGACCCTTCGGTTTCGATCCCGCCGCAAAGCCCGCCAAGCATGCCGTCGGCCAAAGCGGGACGTGCGGACAAACGTCCTTACGGGATGGCACCTGCCAAAAAAGACGAAAAAACGCGATTTCGGTAGATTTGCACGTCGGAGAGATTGTCAGCAAGATGTCGATAACCCGGCAACTATCCGTTATAAAAACAGAAAGACGCTTGGCTGCCAAATACTGAAATGCCGCTGCTTTGCGCGGCTGGTAGGCATGATGGTGCGTGAAATCGGTAACATAGGCATTGTTAATAACTGAAGCGAAGGCAGCTTCAAATCCACTCATACCCGCCTTGACAGTGCCGCATCGATGGGCAACATTGGCGGCGCATTCTGATGGTTCGTGCCTGGATTCTGTTTCCGGGAAGATGAGCGAAGAGCTTCGATTCCCAAATGCGTTGGCATGCATCCTTGCCCCAACCCGGCCGGCGGTGTTGCAAAACCACGGCATCATCCCGGCGCGCCGAAGTTTTCGTGCCCTGCCGGCCATGCTTCACCTGGAAGGCCGGCGCCCGACGACTTGGGGGCTGGCCGTACTTTAAATCTGAGGCCGCAACGGAACGATTTGTGCGGTCTCGGCGGACCATAGCCTGAAACCTCGGGCCGTATTTGATCTGTCCCGCCAAGGATGATGCCCGCCTGCTTCCATCTGCTCAGCTGCCTGATTTTGCGAAGGTTAACCGATGGGCGAGATTCTGGTTATTGATGATGAGAGCGGCATTACCGAGCTGATCGCAGAGGTTTTGACAAAATTCGGCCATAGGGTGACGACTGCTGCCGACGGGCAGCAGGGGATCGACTGTCTGCAGAAGGCGGGTTACGATCTGGTGATCACCGACATGCGCATGCCGGGCACAGACGGCTGCTCGGTGGTCGCGCATATCCGGGCTTCGCAGCACGCGGATACGCCCATCATCGGCATCTCGGGCACTCCCTGGCTGCTGGACGGCCAGGCGTGCGACGCCGTTTTGCCCAAGCCTTTTCCCCTCCAGCGCCTGGTCGCGGCGGTCGACCGCCTGGCCGGTGCTTCCCGGCAGTCCGCTGAAGCGGCGGCCGTTTCCTGATGCTTCATGTCTTAGGCAGCCTTTACACCAACCCGTTTTCGCTCAGGGGACGTCCGGCAAGAATTCTGGCGGGATCGAAAACCGAAAGGTCCAGCGTGATCGGCAGGCTCAGCATGCATTCGGTCAGGTAGTGCGCCACGGCCGGGGCCTGCTGCAGACCGTGGCCGGAAAATCCGTTGGCCAGATACAGCCCCCCGATTTCAGGCCATTGACCCACGATGGCGTTGCCGTCCAGGGTGTTGACGGCATACAGCCCGGCCCAGCCGCGCTTCAGCTTCAGGCGGTCAAAGGCGGGCACGAACTCCCACAGTTCGGGCCACAGAAGGTCTGTAAAGCGTTTGGAGTCCCAGGAAAATTCGAATCCCACGGGATCTTGGGGCATGGATTTGCCCACCAGGATCAGACCGCCGGTCTCGGTGCGGAAATACAGGCCCGACGGCAGAATCGTCAGCGGCAGCGGCCCGTCGGGTTTTTGCGCCGGTTCGACGGCGAATACCTGGCGCTTGACAGGCTGCACCGGCAGCACGACTCCTGCGCTGCGGGCCACCTGGGCACACCAGGCGCCGGCGCAGTTCACCACCAGCGGCGCATGCAGCCGACCGCCCGACCGGAGCCGCACGCCGCGGATCTGGCCGTGTTCGGTGGACAGCGCCGTGACTTCATCTTCGAGGTAAAACGCTCCCTGGCTGCGAGCCTTGGCGCGGTAGGCCATGAGCACGGCATAGGCATCGAAATGTCCGTCCTGCGGTCCGAAGGTGCCGCCGGCATAGGGTTGCGGGTTATAAAGCGGGTAGCGCTCACGAATTGTATCATTTTCCCACCACGCGACCTCGCAGCCCAGGTGCTGCTGCATCTGCAGCGCTTTTTGGGCGGCCCCCCGACCGGCTTCATCCACCAGAAAGAGGTTGCCCTCCCGGCGGTAGGCGATGTGCGGCCGCCGGCCCCCGACGGCCATTTCCTCCTCGAAACGTTCGAGCACCTGGAGAGTGTACTGGGAGACCTGCACGTTTTGCTCCAGACTGAACTGAATGCGGGCGTTGGCCACGGAAAGGGTGGTGGAGGCTCTTTCGTAGGCCGGATCTTTTTCCACCACGGCCGTCTTCAGGCGGCTGTCGGCGCGCGTCAGGTAATAGGCCAGGGCGCTTCCCATGATGCCGCCGCCCACGATCACGATGTCGAAATTGCTGTGCTGCATGTGTTTTGTTCCTCTCCGAAAGTTGGAATCCGCGCATTTTCAATAGCCCATTTTAGCATCGAAAACAAGTGGAGTCAGAGCGCTGGCACGGCTGTGTGTCAGAAAGCCTGACCCCCACGCCGGGAGGTTTTCATGGCCGGCCGGGTGAACGTCTTGACACCCGTGCCGTTGCCTTGTATTTTGCCGGCAAGGCTGCTTCCGGCATACCCGCTTCAACACCACCGGATTTATGCAACGGACTTGTGCGGCGTCGAAAACCAAGACGGCGGGAATGGAGATGCCCATGGCTTACGATGCATTTGAATTGACCATCGAGGACCACGTGGCCCGTCTGCGGCTGAGCCGGCCGGGGATATACAACCGCCTGGACCGAACCTTCTGGAGCGAGTTTCCCGCCGCGCTGCGTGGGATCGACGAACGCGCCGCCGCGCGTGTAATCGTGTTTTCTGCTGATGGCCGGCACTTCTCCGCCGGCATGGACCTGGCGATCCTGGAAGGCCTTGATAAAAAGTTGTCGGCGGGCGAAGCGGGCCGCCGCGCGGAAAACGTGCGCCGCTGGATACTGGCCCTGCAGGCGTCGTGCAGTCTGTTGGAGGAAATCCGCATTCCCGTTTTGGCCGCCGTCCAGGGAGGCTGCATCGGTGCCGGACTGGATCTGGTCTGCGCCTGCGACATGCGCTTTTGCACCCGCGATGCCTTTTTCGCCATCCAGGAAACCCGCCTGGGCGTCACCGCCGATCTGGGGACGCTGCAGCGCCTGCCGCACCTGATTCCCCAGGGGCTGGCGCGCGAACTGGCCTACACCGGACGCCGCCTGCACGCCGACGAAGCGCTTTCTGCCGGGCTGGTCAACCGAGTTTTCGACACTCCCGGGCAGATGCTGGGAGAGGTGCTGGAAGTTGCCCGCCGGATCGCGCAGCAGTCGCCGCTGGCGGTGACCGGCTGCAAGGAGATGTTGAACTACGCCCGGGACCACGGCGTGGCCGACAGCCTTAACTACATGGCCACCTGGCAGGGCGGCATGCTGCGCGCCACGGATCTGCGGGAGGCTTTTGCCGCCAAAAGGGAAAAGCGGCCGCCGGCGTTCGGAGACCTGTGGCCTGCCACGCCGCCCATGGACCCTTGAGATCTTTCAATTTCCGGCGGGGCGGACCCGGATGTAAATCACCGCGGCCGCACACGGATCCCATTTGCGTTTCAAGAGGAGTGCACCATGCCCAAAGATCGCGAAACAACCGCCGCCATGCGTATCCGCATCGATGATGAACTGCCGGCCATGCCGGCCTTTGTGCCGGGCGTACGGCGTGCGCCGGACCGTGGATTTCGCCTGACGCGCGCGCAGACCGAAACCGCTTTGAAAAACGCGCTGCGGTACCTGCCGGCCGCACAGCACGCGGCCATGGCGCCCGAGTTCCTGCAGGAGCTGCGGCAGCGTGGCCGGATTTACGGTTACCGTTTCCGCCCGTCGGGAAATATATCGGCAAAGCCGGTGGACCAATACCGCGGAAAATGCCTGGCCGGCAGGGCTTTTCAGCTGATGATCGACAACAATCTGGATTTCGATGTGGCCCTGTACCCTTACGAACTGGTCACCTACGGCGAAACCGGCAGTGTCTGCCAGAACTGGATGCAGTATTGCCTGATAAAAAAGTACCTGCAGGAGCTGACCGAGGACCAGACGCTGGTGCTGCACTCCGGACACCCACTGGGGCTGTTTCAGTCCGCTCCCGACCGGCCGCGCGTCATTCTCACCAACGGACTGATGGTGGGGCTGTACGACAACCCCGACGACTGGGAAATCGCCGCCCAGATGGGCGTTTCGTCCTACGGCCAGATGACGGCCGGCGGCTGGATGTACATCGGCCCCCAGGGCATTGTGCACGGCACCTACAACACCCTGCTGAACGCCGGCCGCCGGCACTGCGGTGTGCCTGAAAACGGCAACCTGGCGGGTCTGCTGTTCGTTTCCTCGGGACTGGGTGGCATGAGCGGGGCCCAGCCCAAGGCGGCCGCTATCGCCGGGGCCGTGTCGGTAATCGCCGAAGTTGACGAAACGCGCATCAAGACGCGCCACGAACAGGGCTGGGTGGATGAGGTTTTTTCAGATCCGGCCGCCGCTTTCGCGGCCGCCGGCAAAGCGCAGCGCGACGGCAAACCGCTTTCCATCGCTTTTCACGGCAATGTGGTGGACCTGCTGGAATACGTTGTTAAAAACGGCATCAAAGTGGATCTTTTAACCGACCAGACCTCCTGCCACGTGGCTCATGACGGCGGCTACTGTCCCCAGGGGCTTACCTTCGAAGAGCGCACACGCATGCTGGCCGCCGACCGCGAAACCTTTAAAATGCTGGTGGACCGCAGCCTGCGGCACCACTTCGAGCTGATTTCCACCATTGCCGCGGACGGGGCCTATTTTTTTGACTACGGCAACGCCTTTTTAAAGGCGGTTTTTGATGCCGGGGTCGCCGCGGTGGCCAGAAACGGCCGTGACGCCAAGGACGGTTTCATCTTTCCGTCCTATTTCGAGGACATCATGGGGCCGATCTTCGACTACGGTTACGGGCCCTTTCGCTGGGTCTGTTTGAGCGGAAAGCCTGCGGATCTGGCCAAAACCGACCGCGCCGCCATGGCGTGCATCGATCCCGACCGCCGTCCCGAAGATCGCGACAACTACATCTGGATCCGGGATGCACAGAAAAACCGGCTGGTGGTGGGCAGCCAGGCGCGCATTTTGTACCAGGATGCGGACGGCCGCGTGCGCATCGCCCTGAAGTTCAACGCCATGGTGCGCCGCGGTGAAGTCGGGCCCATCATGCTGGGCCGCGACCATCACGATCCCGGCGGCACGGACTCGCCCTTTCGCGAAACGGCCAATATCACCGACGGCAGCAACGTGGCCGCTGATATGGCCACCCACTGTTTCGCCGGTAACGCCGCCCGCGGCATGTCCCTGGTGGCGCTGCACAACGGCGGCGGCGTGGGCATCGGCAAAGCCGTCAACGGCGGCTTCGGGCTGGTGCTGGACGGCAGCCGGCGGGTGGACGGCATTATCCGTTCCGCCATCCGCTGGGATGTCATGGGCGGTGTGGCGCGCCGCAACTGGGCGCGCAATCCGCATGCCATGGCCGTGGCCCTGGCTTACAATCGCGACAACGACAATGGCGATCAGATCACCATCCCATACCTGGCCGATGACGATCTGGTGACGGCTTCTGTTAAGGAGCAGTTTCCCGACCTGCAGTGAACGGAGGAAAGCATGGCCAGACAATTGATCGAATGTGTCCCCAATTTCAGCGAGGGCCGGCGGCCCGCGGTGATCGACGCCATTGTGGCGCCCTTTCAAAACACGCCGGGCTGCTATTTGTTCGACCACCGGGCCGACGCCGACCACAACCGGCTGGTGGTCAGCCTGGTGGGAGAACCGCAGCCTGTGCAGCGGGCTCTGCTGGCGGCGGCCAGAATCGCCATCGAACACATCGACATGCGCACCCACCGGGGCGGGCACCCGCGCATCGGCGCCGTGGACGTGATTCCCTTCACGCCGCTGAAAAATATCGACATGCCGGCCTGTGTGGCGCTGGCCCGTGAATTCGGCCGGCGCTATCAGGAGGAAACCGGCGTGCCGGTGTATTTCTACGAAGAGGCCGCCCTGCGGCCGGAGCGCAGACGCCTGGAAGCGGTTCGCAAGGGCCAGTATGAAGGGCTGAAAGAGGCGATCGGCCGCCCCCAACGCCACCCGGACGTGGGGCCGCCGGAGCTGCACCCCAGGGCCGGAGCCACGGTGATCGGCGCGCGCCGCTTCCTGGTGGCTTACAACATCAACCTGGACACCGACGACCTGGCGGTGGCTAAAAAAATTGCCGCTGCGCTGCGGGCCTCCTCCGGCGGCCTGTGCCACGTCAAGGGCATCGGCCTGTCGCTTACGGACCGCAAGATGGTGCAGGTCAGCCTCAACATCGTGGACCACGAGAAGAACCCGCTGTACCGCGTCCAGGAGATGGTGCGCGCCGAGGCCCGCCGTTGGGGGGTGCACATCGTCGAATCCGAAGTGTACGGCATGGTGCCCGCAGCCGCCCTGCTGTCCAGCGTGCAATACTACCTGCAGATCGCGGGCTTCGACCCCGGCCAGGTAATCGAGCTGCGTCTGCTGGAGATGATGGGCCAACGGGATTGATGCCGGTACGGCCGGAAGAAAATTTGCAGAGGTTGCAGAGGAGTCGCCAGTGCCGAAAATTGATCTGGACAAAGACCGCCTGACCGTCGCCGATCTGGTGGCGGTGGCCCGCGGGGGCGCCAAAGCCGGTTTTACCCGGGCAGGTGAACGCCGCATGGCGCGGACCCGCTCCCTGATCGACCGTTGGGTCAAAGAAAAGCAGGTCATCTACGGCATCACCACCGGCTTCGGCGCTCTGTGCAACGTGACCATCTCGCCGGAAGACACCCGCCGCCTGCAGGAGAATATCCTGATGAGCCATGCCGCCGGAGTGGGTGAGCCGCTTGCCGAGGACGTGGTGCGGGCCGTCATGGCCCTGCGCATCCACGACCTGTCGCTGGGCTACTCCGGCTGCCGCGTGGAAACCATCCGCTATCTGCAGGCTTTTCTCAACCGGGGGGTTTGTCCGGTGGTTCCCGAGCAGGGATCGGTGGGCGCTTCCGGCGACCTGGCGCCAACGGCCCATCTGGGATTGGTGTTGATCGGCCGGGGGGAGGCCTTCTACCGGGACCGGCGTCTGCCCGGCGCCCGCGTGCTGGAAGAAATCGGCCTGCCGCCGCTGCAGCTGGAAGCCGGGGAAGGGCTGGCCCTGATCAACGGCACCCAGGTGATGACGGCCATGGGCGCACTGGTGGTGCACGATGCCGTGCGCCTGTCCAAGACGGCGGACATCGCCTGCGCCATGACGCTGGAGGTGCTCATGGGCAGCAGCAGCGAATTCGATGCCCGCATTCACCAGGTGCGGCCCCACCCGGGCCAGATCGTCACCGCCGAAAACATGCGGCGCCTGACCGCCGACAGCGGCATCATCGCCTCGCACCGCGGCTGCGCGCGGGTCCAGGATGCCTACACGCTGCGCTGTTCGCCGCAGATCCACGGTGCCAGCAAAGACGCCGTGGCACACGCCCGGCGCGTCATCGACATCGAGATCAATTCCACGACCACCAACCCGCTGATCTTTCCGGATATCGAAGCCGTGCGCCTGGGGGGCAACTTCCACGGCCAACCCGTGGCCATGGCCGCCGACTACCTGTCCATGGGGCTGGCCGAGCTGGGCAGTGTCTCCGAGCGGCGCATCGAGCGGCTGGTCAACCCCCAGCTCAGCGGGCTGCCGCCCTTTCTGGTCAAAAACGGCGGCCTGAACTCCGGCTACATGATCGGGCAGTACACGGCGGCCGCGCTGGTGTCCGAAAACAAGGTGCTGGCGCACCCGGCCTGCGTGGATTCCATCCCCACCTCGGCCAACAAGGAAGACCACGTCAGCATGGGCACCATCGCCATGCGCCAGGCGCGCCAGATCCTGGCCAACGTGGAGCGTGTGGTGGCCATCGAGCTGCTCTGCGCGGCCCAGGCCTATGACCTGCTGACGGAAGACCGCCCGCTGACCGCCGGTGCGGGCACGCGGGCGGCCTACCAGGTGATCCGCCGCCACGTCCCCTATCTTGCCTCGGACCGGGAGATCGGGGAGGACATCGACGCCCTGACCCCGGTTCTGCGCAGCGCCGAACTCGTGGATGCCGTGCAGGCGGCGGTAGGGAGTATCCATGGCTACGCCTGACGGCGGCAGAGCACTGGTGCAGCGTGCTTGCGACATACCCGCATTGATCATGAACTGGCTGGATGTCCGCGAGTGCCGTGGCTGTGGATTGTGCGCCAGCGGGAGCAAGGCGGCGCCCATCGATATGCTGCGGGTCGGGGAATCGGTTTTTGAATCCTATTGCCAGCGGTGAACCCAAAGGCCGGCGGCCGGTTCAAACCGCAGTCCTTTCGTACCGGAGTGCCCGGCGGGGGACGGGTCAAAGCGAGGTCCCGGAAATGCTGCCAAGTAAAACGAACGCTTGGGCTTTGTTGCGTTTGGGACCGGCCCAAAAACAACTTTACATTTTAAACACCGCTGCATCGAAGCCTGGCTGCGTTGCCAAAGCTCGGAATATTACCGATACGCCTACGCTTTCGCGCCTTGCCAGCCGGGCGCCTCAATGCCAAAAATATGCGAATTATTGTTGCACGGGTCCTTAGCAAAAAACCATCGAGGGATTTCCAATGTTCAAAACGGGAAAACGGCTTGAAGTCGACCTGACCGACGGCCGTCTGCAAGCAGGTGCCATCGACCCGGACGCCGTCCACCGGTGGCTCGGCGGCCGGGCGTTGAACGTGGCCACACTGCTGGCCCGTCTGCACGGGCCTATCGATCCGCTGGGGCCGGACAATATCCTGTTGTTTTCCTGCGGGCTGCTGACCGGCAGCGGCGCGCCGTCTTCTTCGCGGCTGCACATCAATGCCGTCAGCCCCCTGACCGGCATGCTGGGCAGCTCCAACATCGGCGGGCATGTCGCCGAGTGGCTGGCCGACAGCGGGTACGCGTGCATTTCGGTGCGCGGGGCAGCCGACCGGCCGGTGTTTCTGGAAGTCGATTCCACCGGCGCCCGGCTGCGGGATGCACGTGATTTGTGGGAGCTGGATACCCACGAAATCGAGCCGGCCCTGGCCACACGACTGGGCGGCGATGATTTTACGGCGTTGTCCATCGGTCCTGCCGGGGCACACCGGATGCGGTTTGCCTGCATCGTCAGTGAACGGGACCATGTCGCCGGCCGCACCGGGCTGGGCGCGGTCATGGGGGCCAAGAATCTGAAGGCCATCGTGGTGCGCAAACCGGCGCGCCGGAAGCGCCGGGCCCTGTGGGCCCACGGGCGTGCGGCGGTGGCCGACTACCTGCGCCAGGTGCTGCAATCGCCAGACTTTTGCATTTACGCCGAATTGGGCGGCGCCGGCTATGTGCGATGGGCCGACGATAACGGCCTGGTGGGCGTCCGCAATTTCCACCAGACCCACTTCGACCGGGCAGCGGCCATTGACGGTGCCCGTCTCAAGGAAGCCCGGCAGCGCTCCAGAGGCTGTGCGCACTGTCCCGTGCAGTGCAAGGCCGTGCTTAAGTTTACCGAGGGTCGGCTGGTGGGAAAAACGGCCTTTCGGCCCGAATTCGAACCCATGCTCAACCTGGGGGCCAAGTGCGGTTTGGACGATATCCAGGCCATCGTGCATCTCGACAACCTGTGCACCCGGCTGGGGCTGGATTCCACGTCGGCCGGCACGGCCATCGCTTTTGCCATGGACCTGAACCGACAGGGCATGCTCCCCGGGGATTTGAAAAAAGGCATGGACCTGTCCTGGGGCAGCAGCGACAGTATGGTGGAGCTCATCGAACAGATGGCCCGTGGCAAGGGCCTGGGCGGGATTCTGGCCCAAGGTGTGCGCCGGGCCGCACGGCAATTCGGTCCGGAGGCGGAAAGGTATGCAGCGCACGTCAAGGGACTGGAGTTGAGCGCCTACCATCCGGCGGCCCTGCTGGGATCGGCCCTGGGGTACGCCATCTCCAGCCGGGGCGGCGATTACAATAACATTTACGCTTCCCTGGAACATCGCTGGACAGCCGAACAGGCCCTGTCGGCCTTCGGCACCGACCGGGCCCTGGACCCGGGCTCCTATGAGGGCAAAGCCCAGCTGGTGCGCAGGGCCGTATTGGTCAATATCATGATGGATTCACTGGGCATCTGCAAAGTACCTGCGCTTTCCATGATCGGCACATTCGACCTTGCAAACGAGGCGCGGCTGGCCGCCGCTTTGACCGGCTGGCCCCTGGACGCGGCCGGACTTTTCGAGCGTGCCGAAAAGACCGCCGCCGCCGAACGCCTGATCAACCTGCGCTGCGGTCTGGTGGCGGCCGACGACACGCTGCCGGAGATGTTCTTTTCCGGCGACGGACCGAAACTGGAGCGGTCCGGGTTGCAGCGGATGGTGCGTGATTTTTACCAGGCCATGGACTGGACGGCCGACGGCAAGCTCAAGGCGTACGACGTCGGGCGGCTGGAAGCGGCAGTGGCGGCCCTGGCATGAGGAGATACCTGAAATGACCGATTTTCAAACGGGGTTTGCGCCCCGGCTCACTTTTTTGGGCGCGACGGAGCGGGAGAAAATCGCCGCGGCGGTTTTCCGACTGCTGGAGGAAACCGGCATGATCCTGCTGCACGACGACGCGCTGTCTCTGTTAAAAGACGCCGGTGCCGCGGTGAACGGGGACCGGGTCGTGCGGCTGCCTCACGCCATGGTGGAAAAGGCGCTGGCAACGGTGCCGGCCAATGTGGCGCTCTACGACCGCGAGGGCCGCCGTGCCATGGATCTGGGCGGCCGGCGGGCCTACTTCGGCACCGGTTCAGACCTGATGTGGGCCTTCGATGCCGCCGCCGGCCAACGCCGGCGCACCTGCCTGGAAGACATCGCCACGGCTGCACGCGTGTGCGACGGCCTGGCCAACATCGATTTTATCATGAGTTTTGCACACCCCCACGAACTGCCGGCCGACAGGGTCTATCTGGAAAGTTTCCGGGCCATGGTGCAAAACAGCACCAAGCCCATCGTCAACACGGCTGATAACCGGCACGATCTGGCGGCCATGTGGGAGATCGCCAAAATCCTGCGCGGCGGGGAGGGGCAGCTGCGTGAAAAACCCTACTGGATCCAGTACGATGAGCCCATCAGCCCCCTGAAGCACCCCTTCGGCAGCGTGGACAAACTGATTTTCTGCGCCCAGACCGGCTCGCCGGTGATTTACTCCCCGGCGCCCATTGCCGGCTCCACGGCCCCCATGACCATCGCCGGCCACGTGGTGCAGGGCCTGGCCGAGTGCTTTTTCGGCCTGGTGATCCACCAGTTGACCGCGCCCGGGGGCCCTTTTCTGATGGGCGTCGGACCGGCGGTCATGGACATGGCCACCAGCCAGTGCTCTTACAACGCGCCCGAGTACCTGATGGCCTACATGGCCATGGTGGAGATGAGCCACTACTTCGATATCCCCAACTGGGGCTATGCGGGCACCAGTGATTCCCAGCTGCCGGACATGCAGGCCGCGTTCGAAGGCGGCCTGGAAACCTTCATGGCCGCCATGGCCGGCTCCAACCTCAACCACGACGTGGGCTACCTGGATTTCGGACTGACCGGTTCGCTGGAGATGATCGTCATCATGGACGAGATCATCGGCCAGGTGCGGCGCATGGCCTGCGGCATCCCGGTCGACGACGACAGCCTGGCCGTGCCGGTGATCGGCGAAGGCGCCCGGCAGGGGCAGTTTCTGACCCACGCGCATACGCTGAAACACCTGCGCAAAGTCCAGTGGCGGCCGCGGCTGATGAACCGCCAGGGCCATGAGCGATGGGCCGAGCAGGGCCGCCAGGATCTGCTGGCGCGGGCCGGAAAACGGCTGGCGCAGATCATCGAAAGCCATCGGCCCGCAGCACTTGATTCTGAAAAGGCCCGTGACATCGGGCAGGTGGTGGACCGCTATGGCGGTCCGCCGGCCGGCGGATGAGCATGCCGGCCGGCGGACCATATTGTCCGGCAGCACACCGGCCAGGCCGCTGAGGTCCCGGGTGTCCATGACGATCATCCCGAAAGCTTCTTTTTGCGCCGCCTAAACGATGGTTTTTCTGGCCGGTCCCTCCAGGGTTCGGATTTCAAAGGGCGGTTGACTTTTCCCGTTTACGCACCGGCTTTGCTGTCGAGTGTTTGCACTAAAAGCACCGTAAACGAAGATGTTGGATCCACTGCTGTGCTCCGCATCCGCCAGAGGCCACTTTCAGCCCCGCGCGCGGGAATCCGCCCCTGCCGCAGGGGTTGGGCCTATTCCCCTGTACATGTGCCATTCACCAGGTTCATTCTTATTTTGCCGGAAGCCAGGGCGACCATTTCCCGCCCCTTTTTCAGGAAAAGGGTATAGGAGACATCCCCCCGGGACACCAAAAAGGGCACGGACCTTTCAATCCGGAATTCGTCCCGGCGGGAGGTGCTGCTGACGAAAAACAACGGGGGAATATCATAGGTAAAGGTCTTGTCCGTCGGGCCCTGCTGAAGATGCAGCACGGCCTGGAGCGGCGGGTCGGTTTGCGGGGTGACGGAAAGATTTCCCTTGTTCCAGATGACAAACGCGAAGGATATGGGCATGCGGTTGTGTGGACTCGGAGAGGAACCCATGATGGTTATGTCGTTTTGCACATGGTTTTCAACGCCGAAGGCCGTCTTCCACCAGTCGTCCGGATAGGACCTGTGTGAAGTGGCGGATAGCGCTCCGGCCACGAAATTGTTGTCTTCACACAACTCCCGGAACGCGCGGTTGTTGTTAACCGCGGCAATGTATTCCACGTGGCCATGAATGGGAAACGGGTATCGGGGCTCTTCCACTGCGATCATGCGCCCGCCGCCCAGTGACGGAACGGGGATCGGTGGCGCCACGAGGTATTCCCCCTGCCGGTGCCATCCCGGAAAGGCTGAGGGGGTAGAGGTCTTGAACTTGAGCTTGATGGTCGTGCCCCCGGATATGCCGTCTCCCGTGTTTTTCACCGTAAAGTGCAGTCTTTGGCCTTCCTGGCGGCCGGCGATCCGCAGATCGGGATAGGACTTCACGCGATATCTTCGATTGTCAAACGTATTG
>Ga0256841_1001128_pt1 | contig 24323 bp, 20 predicted proteins | sample 356308metaG_FD_185971 | JGI IMG/M metagenome (GOLD analysis project Ga0256841, IMG submission 185971) | Hydrothermal vent microbial communities from Mid Atlantic Ridge, Atlantic Ocean - 356-308 | ecosystem: Environmental > Aquatic > Marine > Hydrothermal vents | place: Atlantic Ocean: Mid...
CGCCAAGGCACCGCCGGCGGGGGGCAAATGATTCCGATCCGGGACACGGCGCCAAGACGCTCCACACCGTGGGTGACCTGGTGCCTGATCACCCTCGACGCCACCATCTTCCTCTACCTCTGGTGGTTGCCGGATGCGGTGCGGCTGAAGATTTTCTACCTCTACGGCCTGGTGCCGGCCCGTTACACCCAGCCGGAATGGGCCCTGTGGGTGGGCCTGGATCCGCACGACTATGCTCCCTTCGTCACCAATCTGTTCCTCCACGGCAATTGGCCCCATATCATCTTCAACGTCTGGTTGCTGTGGATCTTCGGTGACAACGTGGAGGACCGCATGGGGCCGGTTCGTTTCTTGCTTTTCTATCTGCTTTGCGGCCTGATCGCCAACGGGGTTCATCTGGCCATCAATCCCGATGCCACCGTGGCCGCCATCGGGGCCTCGGGCGCCATCGCCGGGGTTTTGGCGGCCTATTTCTATCTGTTCCCCTATGCCCGGGTGATCATGTGGATCTTTCCCTTTCCGCTGTTCGTTCCGGTGCCGGCGATCCTGTTCCTGGGATTGTGGGTGATCTTCCAGGCCTACCAGGCCACCACCCAGATGGGGGGCGGCGCGGCCTGGTGGGGACATCTGGGGGGATTCGCCGCCGGGGTGGTGCTGCACCGGCTGTTTCTGCGTTCGGAGAAAGGCGATGCTGCCACGGTCTGAGATGATCCGCCGCCTGCGGGCGATCCTGCCGGCGGAAGCCGTCCTGACCGAGACCGAGGAACGCCGGCCCTACGAATGCGATGGACTGACCGCCTACCGGCGGGTGCCGTGGCTGGTGGCGCTGCCGGAAACCGAGGCGCAACTGAAGGCGATTCTGCGTCTGTGCCGCGACGGGGGTGTACCCCTGGTGGTGCGTGGCGCCGGCACCGGCCTTTCCGGGGGCGCCTTGCCCCTGGAGCGCGGGCTGCTGGTGAGTCTGGCCCGCTTCGACCGGATTCTGGCGCTGGATCCGGCCAACCGCACCGCCCGGGTGCAGCCGGGGGTGCGCAACCTGGCCATCAGCGAGGCGGCCCGGCCCTACGGGCTGTATTACGCTCCCGATCCCTCGTCCCAGATCGCCTGTACCATCGGCGGCAACGTGGCCGAGAACGCCGGCGGCATCCACTGCCTGAAATACGGCCTGACGGTCCACAACGTGATCGCCCTGCGCTGCCTGACCGTGGACGGGGAGTCTTTGACCCTGGGAGGGGCGGGTCTCGACGGTCCCGGCTACGATCTGCTGGCCTTGCTGCACGGCTCCGAGGGGCTGCTGGCGGTGGTGACGGAGGTCACCGTGCGCCTCCTGCCCCGGCCCGCCGCCACCCGGACTCTGCTGGCGGCGTTCGCCGCGGTGGGGGAGGCGGCCGAGGCGGTGGCGGCGGTGATCGAGGCCGGTCTGATTCCGGCGGCACTGGAGATGATGGACCGGCCCGCCATCGTCGCGGTGGAGGATTATCTCCGGGTCGGCTATCCCCGCGAGGCGGCGGCTCTGGTGATCTGCGAGCTGGACGGGCCGGCGGCCCAGGTGGCAGCGGAGGCGGAAACCGCCCGCGCCGTGTTCGAGCGCCACGGTGCCTTCCAGGTGCAGGTGGCCCGGGACGAGGCCGAGCGCGCCCGCTTCTGGCAGGGGCGCAAGTCCGCCTTTCCCGCCATCGGCCGCATCACCCCCGACTATTACTGCATGGACGGCACCATTCCCCGGCACCGGGTGGCCGAAGTGCTGGCGGAGATCGCCCGCCTGGCGGACCGCCACGGGTTGCGGGTGGCCAACGTGTTCCACGCCGGCGACGGTAACCTCCATCCCCTCATTATGTACGACGCCGCCGCCGGGGAGCTGGAACGGGTCGAGCGCCTGGGCCGGGAGATCCTCGAGCTGTGCGTCCGGGTCGGGGGCACCATCACCGGCGAGCACGGCGTCGGGGTGGAGAAGCTCGACGCTATGTGCCATCAGTTCGGCGGCGGGGAATTGCGCCTGTTCCACGCCGTCAAACGGGCCTTCGATCCCGAAGGACTGCTCAATCCCGGCAAGGCCGTGCCCGCGCTGGCCCGCTGTGCCGAACTGGGCGGGATGCACGTCCATCACGGCCGTCTGCCCCATCCACAACTGGAGCGCTACTGACATGGACCGGACCGAAGCCCTGCAAGCCCGGGTGCTCGACGCCTACCGCACCGGTACCCCGTTGCGCATCGTCGGCGGCGGCAGCAAGACCTTCTACGGCCGCGCCGTCCATGGGGAGCCGCTGGCGCTGGCGGAGCACCGCGGCATCGTCGATTACCAGCCCAGCGAACTGGTGGTGACCGTGCGCGCCGGCACCCCCCTGGCGGAGCTGGAGGCCGTCCTGGCGGCCCAAGGGCAGATGCTCGGTTTCGAACCGCCTCATTTCGGCCCGGCGACCGTGGGCGGGGCGGTGGCGGCCGGGCTTTCCGGTCCCCGGCGGCCGTTCGCCGGGGCGGTGCGGGACTTCGTCCTCGGGGTCAAGCTGCTCACCGGCCGCGGTGAGGTGCTGTCCTTCGGCGGTCGGGTGATGAAGAACGTCGCCGGTTTCGATCTGTCCCGGCTGCTGGCCGGTTCCCAGGGCACCCTGGGAATCGTGCTCGAAGTGTCCCTCAAGGTGCTGCCCCGCCCGCCTCTGGAAGTCACCCTGCGCCGCCGTCTGCCGCCGGAGCGGGCCCTCAAGGCCATGGCCGAACTGATGGGGCGCGACCTGCCCCTGAGCGGCCTGGCCTACGACGAACCCTTCCTGTATCTGCGCCTCGCCGGCATGCCGGCGGCGCTGGCGGAAGCGGCGACCGATCTGGGGGCCGAACCCTTGCCGGACGGTGGTTTTTGGGAAGCGCTGCGGGAACAGCGACTGGCCTTCTTCACCGAAGGGACGGAATCCCTGTGGCGGCTGGCCTGGGCGCCGGCCGCGCCTAATCCCGATCTTCCCGGACGCTGGCTGCTGGACTGGGGCGGGGCCCAGCGCTGGCTGCGCACCGACGCCCCACCGGAGCGGGTGTTCGCGGCCGCCGACGCGGCCGGAGGGCACGCCACCTGGATGCGGGGACATGGGCCGGATGATCCGGTGTTCCAGCCGCTGCCGCCGCCGTTGTTCAAGCTCCACAAGGCTCTCAAGGACGCCTTCGATCCCAAGCGTATTCTCAACCCCGGCCGCCTGTACGAGGATCTCTGATGGACGTGCGCCTGCCGCCCGCCTCCCGCCGCGATCCGGCCGCCCGGCTGGCCGCCGACATCATCCGCGGCTGCGTCCATTGCGGCTTCTGCAACGCCACCTGTCCCACCTATCGCCTCCTGGGGGACGAGCTGGACGGACCGCGTGGACGCATCTACCAGATCAAGGACTGGCTGGAGGGCGAGCCACCCACGACCAATCTGCGGAAACACCTGGACCGCTGTCTGACCTGCCGGGCCTGCGAAATCACCTGTCCCTCCGGGGTGCGCTACAGCCGCCTGCTGGATCTGGCCCGCGGCCGCCTGGAAGGGGCGCTTCCCCGCCCCTGGCATCAGCGCTGGCTGCGGCGGCTGCTGCGCTTCTGGCTGCCCCATCCCCGCCGCCTCGCCCCCCTGGTCCGGGCCGCTCGGCTGGTTTCCCCCGTCCTGCCGGCGGCCCTGAAGCGGCGCTTGCCCCCGCAACCATCCGCCGCCTGGCCGCCGCCGCGGCATCCGCGGCGGATGCTGGTGCTCGACGGTTGCGTCCAGGCGGTGCTGGCGCCGGGTATCAACCAGGCGGCGGCGCGGGTGTTCGACCGCCTCGGCATCAGCCTGATCCGGGTGCCCGGCTGCTGCGGCGCCCTCAGTTACCACCTCGGGGCCCACGAGGAGGGGCTGGCCTTCATGCGCCGCAACGTCGACGCCTGGTGGCCGCACGTGGAACGGGGGATCGAGGCCATCGTGGTGACCGCGTCCGGCTGCGGGGTGACGGTGAAGGAATACGGCGAGCTGCTGGCGGACGATCCGGCCTACGCCGCCAAGGCCCGCCGCATCGCCGAACTGGCCCGCGATCCGGCGGAGATCGTGACCGGCCTGGATTTACGGCGTCTGGCGCCGCACTCGGCGAAGGTGGCGTTCCAGTCCCCCTGCACCCTGCAGCACGGCCAACGCCTCGACGGGGTGGTGGAGGAGATTCTGCGTCGGCTGGGATTCCAACTGACCCCGGTGGCTGACGCCCATCTCTGTTGCGGTTCGGCGGGCACCTATTCGATTCTCCAGCCCGAATTGGCGCGTCGTCTGCGGAGCGACAAGATCGCCGCCCTGGAAAGCGGGGCGCCCGAGCTCATCGCCACCGCCAACGTCGGCTGTCTGCTCCATTTGCAGCCGGCGACGGCGATACCGGTGCGCCATTGGCTGGAACTGCTCGATCAGGAAGGAGGCCAGAAATGATCGGGGAAGCTCAGCCGCTGTTCGAATTCCTCCGGCGGCATGGGACGGCCGGTCAGGTAGCCCTGGACGGCGTCGCAACCGATTTCCTGGAGAATGGCGAGTTGCAGCCGGGTTTCCACGCCTTCGGCCACGACCTCCATGTCGAGATGGTGGCCCATGGCGACGACGGCGCGGATGATCGCCAGATCGTTGGAGTCCTCGGCGAGATCACGCACGAAGGCCCGGTCCACTTTGAGGCGGTTGATGGGGAAGAATTTCAGCCGTCCCAGGGAGGAATGGCCGGTGCCGAAGTCGTCCATGGCCAGGGAGACGCCGAGGCGTTTGAGGTAGTCGATGTTGGCCTTGAGAATGGGGTGGTCCTGGTGGGCGAACAGGGATTCGGTGAGTTCCAGTTCGATTTCCTCCGGCCCGATGCCCGTATCCGCCAGGACCTTCTCCAGGTGGTGGGCGAAGATGCCGTGTTCCCCCCGGTGGATCAACTGGGTCAGGGACAGGTTGATGCCGATGCGGACCCCCTGGGAAAGCCCGGCGTGTTTCCAGTGTCGTTTGTAGCGGCACACCTGTTCCAGGATCCATTCCCCCAACTGGAGGATGAAACCGTCGGACTCGGCGATGGGAATGAACTGGGCGGGCGGAATGTCGCCCTGCTCCGGATGACGCCAGCGGAGCAGGGCTTCCGCCCCGATCAGTGTGCCTTTATGGATATCGAACTGGGGCTGGAAGTGCAGATGGAATTGCCCCTGTTCCAGGGCCGCCGGCAGGGCCTGGCGGATGTTCATGGCCTGGGACAGACGGGAGTGCAGGGAGACGTCGTAATAATGATACGCCTTCCGTCCCTGGCGCTTCGCCTCGTACATGGCGGTGTCGGCCGCCTGCATCAGTGCCTCCAGGTTGTCGCCGTGCTCGGGAAAGAGCGCGATGCCGATGCTGGCGCTGATGGTGAAGGACCGGTCCTCCAGCAGGAAAGGGGTCTGCAGTGCCTGGAGCAGTTTCCGGCAGACTTTTTCGATTTCCCGGCGCGTCCTGTCCCGTTCGGTTTCCAGATTTTCCAGCAGCAGGATGAATTCGTCCCCACCGAGACGGGCGATGGTGTCGGTTTCCCGCACGGCTTTCTTGAGGCGTTGGGTCACTTGTTGCAGCAGCAGATCGCCGCGCCGGTGTCCCAGGATGTCGTTGATCTGCTTGAAATGGTCGAGGTCCAGGAACAGCAACGCCAGGGTTCCTCCCTCGCGGCGGCTGCGGGCCATGGCGGTCCGGAAACGGTCTTCGAGCAGCACCCGGTTGGGCAGTTTGGTCAGGGGATCGTAGAAGGCCATCTGATGGATCGACCGTCCCTTGCGCCAGCGGTCGATCAACAGGGCCAGGGTGCCGCCGAGGGCGTCGAGGAAGGCGGCCTCGTTTTCGTTGAATTCGTGGCCTTCCTCGAGATAGAGGACCAGAATACCCAGGAGATCGCCGTCGATCACGAGGGGGACGTTGTAATGACCGTGGGGCTGCATGTCCGGATGGTGGGTGGTGTGGCGTTCGTCGACGTAGGCGGCGTGGAGCAGCCGCCGTTCCAGTGCCGCCTGGCCGCACAGGCATTGTCCCAGGGGCACTTCGCGGCACAGGGTGAGGAGCGGAATGGGCATGTCGCGTTGGACGAACAGTTCCAGGCGTTTTCGTTCCGCTCGGAACAGGAATATCCCTCCCTGGGGAAGCACGGGAAGCCAGGGTAGGGACAGGATCTCCGCCAGACACGAATCCAGGATTTCCCTGAGGGAACGGTCGGACAGGCGCTTTTGGAGCAGACGGTTGAGCAGACGCTGACCTTTCAGGTGTGTCTCGGTTTCTTCCCGCTGTCGTCGATAGAGGCGCTGCTCGCGGTGTAGCCGCCAGGTCAAGGGCGCGCCGAGGGCGAGCAACACCCCCGTGCCGATCAGGGCCTCCTGCCAGGACGAGAATAGTGGGACGGCGGGAAACAGCAGCATGAGGGTCATCTCGGTCACGGCGATGACCGTCAGGATCCGCAGAGGGGAGATTTCCCGTCGGGAAAGGGCGCTGAGCAGGTTGACGGCGGCGATGAAGACGCCGCTGAAGACGAGCGCCGCCACTAAAATATCCGTACCCAGCATCCAGCCGCCTTGGATCGGATGAGGATTCGGCGGGACCCGGACGGCCGTCATGGCGGTGTAATGCATGGCGCTGACGGCGCCTCCCAGCAGAACCGCCTCCGCGGTGGTTCTGGCGCTTTCGGGAAGATAGGGGATGCGCAGGCGGCCGTGGCCGACCGCCAAGGCCAGCCACGCGGCCCCGAGCGCCACCGCCAGGGAAGCTGCCACCCAAAGGGGATCGTAGGACAGTGGAGGAGCGATGCGCAGTGCGGCCATCCCGAGATAATGCATCCCGGCGATGCCGGTGGTGATGACGGCGGACTGAGTCAGCAAATGGGTGTCTGTCAGGTTCCCGGGGCGTCGGGAACCCAGGTGGTGGAAGACGATCAGGCTGGTGGCGACGGCCGCTGCCAGGGAGAGCACCGTAAGGATGCCGTCGTATTGGATGGGCAGTGTCTTACGGCAGGCGAGCATGCCGAGAAAGTGCATGGTCCAGATGCCGGTGCCGAAGATCAGCGCCGCCAGCCAGCGGTAGCACCTTTTTCCCTCTTGGGTGGACAGTCCGTTCAGATCCAGGGCGGCATGGGCGGCGACGATGGCGACCAGTACGGAAAGGAGGACGAGGTTGGGATCGTAGTGCATCCTGCCGGTTCTACGACGTGGATCGGTTCGCCACCCTGGAACGAAGGAATACCGAGAGTCCTGTAAGTATAGCCGCTCTCAGGCGGGACGGGGGGGAACGGCGCGGTTATTCCTGCACCTGCCCTTCAGGGCAGGCGCACCGGTCGGGTGAAGACGAAGTCGGTCTTGGCGGCGGCCTTGTGGCATTCGAAGCAGGGTTTGCCGCCGTCGTTGTTCAGCGGTTCGAGCTTGTCACCGACCCAGCGGGCGAAGCCCCAGCCGCCGGTTTCCTTGAATCGTTTCCGGTCCTTGACCATGAACTCGATGTGGGACAGGGCGCCGGGAACGATGGCCGGTTGCCAGAAAGGATGGCGGCTGTCCTTCCACACCAGCTTGCCGAGAATGGTGCCGTCGGGCCAGGGATCGGTATCCCCTTTGCGGGCGGCGATCATGGCGGTGGTATTGCCGACGATGGCCCGCAGCGACCGGTTGTCGTCGCGGTGGGAAACCCCCAGGACCTGCCAGTGCTTGTAGGTGGCGGGCAGCGGGATGCCGTTGGAGGGCGGGGGAGCGGCTTCCAGCGCCGGGGGAAGGAAGATCGTCAGCATCAGGATGACAGCCGTTCGCATGGTGACGCTCCTTGGATGGTCTGTCGGGACGGCGTCTCATTGTCGCCGATCCAGCGGTAGATTTCCACCGTCTGCGGCGGGCACAGGGTGCAGCCGCCGGGGCAGGGGGTGGCCGGCGGCAGCCGTTCCACCTGGCCGCGGCGGATCAGGCGCCGGAGCATGGGGCGGACGGTTTCGGGATCGGTTCCCAGGGCCTCGGCCAGTTCCTTGAGGGGCATCTGGCGCCGGCGGCGCAACAGCCGGCACAGTTCCAGGATCATTTGCAGCAGCTGCGGTGGATCAGGCCGGGGCTGCCCTGGCCGGAAGCCAGGGAGACGGGACGGCGGTTGCCCAGGCGCAGGAAGAGCCAGAAACCCGCCAATGCCGCCAGGACGAGGCCCATCCAGAGCAGGGAATGGGCCGGATGCCGGGAAAAGGTGGCCGCCTGATAATAGAAGGTGGCGGTGGCGTAGGCCAGGCCGGTGGTCCAGAACAGGGCGAAGCCCATCCAGCGGGTGCCGGTTTCCCGGCGGATGGTCGCGGTGGCGGCGATGCAGGGGGCATAGAGCAGAATGAACAGCAGGTAGGCGAAGGCGCCGTGGCGGCCGTCGAAGTGCCGCATCATGGCGCCGAAGGTGGCGGTGTGCACCGCCTGCGCCTCGGCGGCCTGCTGGCGATCGCCCGTATTGGCCAGCACCCGGAGGCCGAGAGGGTCTTCCAGGGCGGCGAGGGTCTCCCTCAGATTGGCGGGAACGGTCGCCGCCGCCGCTTTCATCGCCTGAACCAGGTCGAATTCTTCCGTTTCCGCAGCGGCCGGCTCCCGGTCCAGGCGGCTGTAGAGCGTGTCCAGAGTTCCCACCACCACTTCCTTGGCGAGCACGCCGGTGAGAATGCCCACGGTGGCGGGCCAGTTTTCGGTGTCGATGCCCATGGGCCTCAGTGCCGGGGTCAAGCGCCGGGCGGCGGCGGCCAGCATCGACTCGCCCGGCGGCACGTCGCCGAAACGGCCGTCGGTGCCCCAGGCGCTCAGGACGTTGACCACCATCACCATGGCGACGATGTACTTGCCGGCATCGCTGACGAAACCCTTGAGCCGGAGCCAGGTGTGCAGCAGCAGGTTGCGCCAGCCGGGGGCCTGATAGACCGGCAGTTCCAGCAGCAGGGCTTCCGGTTCGCCGGGGAGCAGGGTGGTCTTGAGCAGGAACGCCGTGCCCATGGCGGCGGCGATGCCGATGAGATACAGCAGGAAGACGATGTTCTGCCCCCCCTGGGGAAAGAAGGCGGCGGCGAACAAGGCGTAGACCGCCAGACGGGCGCCGCAGGACATGAAGGGTGCCATCATCACCGTCAGGATACGGTCCCGGTCCCTTTCCAGAGTGCGGGCCGCCATGATCGCCGGGACGTTGCAGCCGAAGCCGACGATCAAGGGGACGAACGCCTTGCCCGGCAGACCGAGGCGGTACATGAAACGGTCCATGACGAAGGCGGCCCGGGCCATGTAGCCGGAGTCCTCCAGCAGGGTGAGGAACAGGTAGAGAAAGCCGATGATGGGAATGAAGGTGGCGACCACCTGCACGCCGCCGCCGACGCCGTCGGCGAGCAGCACCTGGAGCCAGGCGGGTACACCCCAGGACGCCAGCAGATGCCTGAGGCCGTCGACAAAAAGTGCCCCGGCGGCCTGGTCGAAGAAGTCGACGAAGGCTCCGCCGATGTTGATGGCGAAGGTGAACATCAGATACATGGCCGCCAGGAACACCGGCACCCCGAGCCAGCGGTTGAGCACCACCGCGTCGATCCGGTCGGACCAGGAACGCCCCCCATCGCCGGCGTGGACGACTGCCTGGGCGGCGATGCGATGGGCCTGGCGATAGCGGGCGTCGGCGACGACCAGATCGACGTCCTGTTCCAGATCGCGCGCCAGTTTCCGGCGCAGCCGGGAAGTGGTCTCCGGCACGGTGGGCGGCAGCGCCTGGGGTGGGGGATGGCCGGCCAGCAGATGCAGGGCGAGCCATCGTGGCGGTGCTTTCGTGCCGGCGGCAAGGAGAGGGATCAGTTCAGCGACGGCGGCTTCCACCGCTTCCGGGTAGGGAACCGCATCGACGTTGGGGGGAGTCCTTTCCCTGACCTGACGCGCAATGGCCTGCTTCAGGGCCTCAAGCCCCTCGCCTCGTTTGGCGACGATCGGAACCACGGGAACCCCCAGGTGTCGTTCCAGCGCCCGGCGGTCCACCCGGATGCCGCGCGTCTCCGCCAGATCCATCATGTTCAGTGCCAGAACCTGGGGAATGCCGGTTTCCGCCAGTTGCAGGGTGAGATACAGGGCCCGTTCCAGGTGACTGGCGTCGGCGATGTTGACCACTACGTCGGCCTGGCGGGAAAGGAGGTAATCCCGGGCGATGCGTTCGTCGGCGGCGCTGTCTTCCGGATCGAGGGAATAGGTGCCCGGAAGATCGATCAGGTGAAAGCGATCGTCACCGTGACGGTATTCCCCCTCTTTGCGTTCCACGGTGACACCGGGCCAATTGCCGGTCCGTTGCCGGGCCCCGGTCAGGGCGTTGAACAGGGAGGTCTTGCCGGAATTGGGGTTTCCGATCAGGGCGACGGTGTAGGTCGTCATGACAGGTCTTCGACCAGAATGCGCTCGGCCAGTCGGCGGCCGACGGCCATACGGACGTGACGGTGACCGACGACCACCGATCCCCGGCGGTTGCGCATCACGGTCACGGCGGTTCCCGGTGCCAGATTCAGGCTGAGCAGACGCAGGCGGGCCCGTTTGTCCGGGATGTCGACGATGCGGAATCGCCTGCCGGGAACGGCGGCACTGAGCGGCGTGGGATCCATGACGACGGTCCTCGTTGAATGGGAATGAGAATGATTATAGTTAAATTTCATTTCCTGTCCAGTTCTTCGGCGCCGGTCCTTCGAAATAGGTGGCAAGTCTGCGATCGCCTGCTGTTTCCGATTTGCCGCAAAACCCTTTAAGATAAGGTCGATTTAACCAAGTTTCGCTACGGGCCGCTGAAAAATGGCACAACGACAGGCATTGGCAAAGCGAAAGAAATCCAGGAAACCGAAGAAACAACGTTCCTACAGGGGCAAGGCGCTGTTGTGGATCTTCCTGTTCATGGTCGCCGACGAAATCACTCCGGGCCTGCCCCTGGCGGAAGCCATCATTCTGGCCCTTCTGGTTTTCTTGCCCCGCTGGATGCTGGAAGTGGTGCATCGGGTCTATGAATACATGCCGGACCGGCAGTCCTGGCACACCGTCGGTGACATCTGCAAACGCGATGTGGCCACGGTGGAACCCGAGGTTCCCGTCCTGGAGGTGGCGCGCTTGATGCGCGATGAACACCTGCGCAGCCTGATCGTGGTGGAATCGCGGCCTTACACGGGTGACGATACGGCGAAAGCAGGCGACAAGGGCAGGAAGGGGGAAACGGCGGCCGGCACGATCCGAGTGCCGGTCGGTATTCTGACGGACCGGGACCTGGCGTTGCGGGTCGAAGCGGAAGGATTGCCCTGGGAGGATACCCCGGTGAGGGAGGTGATGACGCCGGATCCCGTGGTGGCGGAATCCTCCCAGGACGTGCATTCGGTGGTGGAGACGATGCGCGGGATCGGGGCGCGGCAGTTGCCCATTGTGGACGAACGCGGCCATCTGATCGGCACGTTGAGTCTGGACGACACCATCGCCATGCTGTCGCACAGTCTCGACGACATGGTGGAATTGTTGCAGCGGGAAATCCAGCGCGAGGCGGAGGTCGGAAGCTGAATTCAACCCAGGGAACAGGCATGGCTGACAAGACGGCGGTAACCAAAAAATCGGGAAAACCCAAGAAAGAACGTTCCTACAAGACCAAGGTCATCTTCTGGACCGTCATTCTGATGATCGTGGATGAGATCACCATCGGCATCCCGGAGGCCGACCTGGTGCTTTTCTACGTGGTCCTGGCGCGGCCCAGGTGGTTCTTGGAAATGATGCACAAGCTGTACAAATACGTCCCGCACCGCCGGGCCTGGCGGCCGGTCAGGGACGTTTGCCAGCGCCGGATGGAGACGGTCACCGCCGAAACCCTGGTGGCCGATGCGGTCCGGATCATGCGTGACCGCCGGGTCCGCAGCCTCGTCGTGACCCAGGAGCGGGAATACAATCCCGCACTGCAGACGCCGGAAAAGAAGAAACGCAGTTGGTGGGGCGGCAAGAAGAAAAAGCGCGTCGAGTCCCTGCCGGCTCCCAGCGAAATCATTCAGGTGCCGGTGGGGATCCTCAACGACCGGGACGTCACCCTGCAGGTGGGGGCCGAGGGCTTGTCCGGGGAGAGTGTGACCGTGGCCGAGATCATGAGCCGGGACGTGCCGGTGGCGATGGAAGTGGAGGACGTCCATTCGGCGGTCACCAAGATGCGCGAGGCCGGGATGCGTCGCCTGCCGGTGGTGGACCAGCGCGGGGCGTTGGTGGGTATCCTGACGCTGGACGACATCGTCGCCGTGCTGTCCGACGGTCTCAACGACATGGTGGAGTTGCTGCAACGGGAGATGGAGCGGGAGGCCGAGGCGGCCTGAGGTTCACGCCAGGGTCACGTGCAGGTCGCCCAGCTGGAGAACGGCGCAGTCCCCCTGTGCCGGGCTGTACAGGGTGAGGCGGTGGTTGTCGGCATCGTAGCCCCGGATCAGGGCGAGCTCCAGGACCGTCTGCCGCCGGTCCGCCAGGGCGCACAGTCGGTTGGGGGTGAAGATCGTCTCCCAGGGCTGGCTTTCCCCGACCGGCAACCGTTGCAGGATCAGCCTGGAGACCGGGATCCGCCAGGACCGGGCGTGGCGGAAATGGTGGCGGAAGGCCGCCAGTCGGCGCTGACGCCGCAATTCCGGGGATTTGCTTTGGGCCAGGGGAGATGGTGCCAGACGCAACACGGGAAAATGGCGGTGGGCCGCCACGATGGCTTCCAGTTCCCAGTCCCGCTCCAAAGTGACGATCCAGTCCGGCTGCAGCGCGTCGATCTGGAAGGTCTTGAGGATTTCCCCGACCTCCGTCACCAGGCCGCTGGTGTTGATGAGAACGAACGGACGGCCGGCCTGCTCGGTCAACTTGCGGGTGCCCACCACCATGGGCAGCAGATGGGCCAACGGGGTGACGGCGCCGACGAAATACAGGGCGGCGGGCGGCAGGGTTTCCAGGGGCCGGTTCAAAGCGGGATAGCCGAGACTGATGGTGGCCGGCGGGCCGATGTCCTTCTGGCCGACGTCGGCATCCACATAGGCGGGCCGGTGACCGCGCCGCAGCAGATACCAGGCCAGGTAGGCGCAGAAGGTGCTCTTGCCGCGATCGCTGGCGCCGAGCACCAGGATTCTGCCCCGTTGGGCGCGCTCGATGCGCGCGGCGGCGTCGCGCCAGTCCCGGGGAACGTGAAAAGCGTTCATAATTTGCCTTCCCGGGTCCCTCCGACAGATCGGTGGCGAGTCGTATGGTGAAAGCGTTCGTCCGTTTGATTTTACGCATTTTCTACCGGGTGGAGATCGAAGGTCTGGCGAATTATCACGGGACAGAGGGTCCGGTGCTGATCGTCGCCAATCATCAGTCCTTTCTCGATCCCGTCATTCTCTGGGCCTTTCTTCCCGGGGAACTGACCTTCGCCATCAACACCCATATCGCCCGCCTGCCTTGGGTGCGGCCGTTTCTGCGCTTCGCCCGGGTGTTTTCCCTGGATCCGCGCCAGTCTGGGGCCCTGAAGTCCCTGATCCGTCATCTGCAGGAAGGCCATCGCACCGTCATCTTTCCCGAGGGCCGGATCACGGTCACCGGAACCCTGATGAAGGTCTACGACGGTCCCGGGATGGTGGCCGACCGGGCCGGGGCCCTCGTGCTCCCGGTGCGCATCGACGGCGCCCAGTATACCCCGTTCTCCCGCCTCGACAGCCCGGTCCGGAAACGCTGGTTTCCCCGGATCCGGGTCTGCGTGCTGCCGCCCCGGGACGTCCGTCCCCCGGGGAAGATCCGGGGAGCCGAGCGGCGCAAACGGGCCGGAGAGCGCCTGGCCGCCCTCATGGCGGAAATGATGCTGGTGACCGCGCCTACGGACCGGACCCTGCTGACCGCTTTACTCGACGCCGTGCGATTGTACGGCCTGGGGCGACGGGTTCTGGAGGATGGCGAGCGCCGCCCCTGGCGTTATTTCGACCTGCTCGCCCGCTCGGTGGTTATGGCCAGGCTGCTTGAGGAGGACGGCGAGCCGGGGGCGACGGTGGGCATTCTGTTGCCGGGCAGTGGGGCGACGGTGGCGCTGCTGTTCGGCTGTCATCTGGCGCGGCGGTTGCCGGCTTTGTTGAACTATACCGCCGGGGCGGCGGGATTGGCCGGCGCCTGCGACACAGGGAACATCGGCACCGTGGTGACGTCGAGGCGCTTCGTGGCCGCAGCCGGACTGGACGGGGCCGTCGCCGACCTGGAACGGCGGGGCGTCCGGATCCGTTATCTGGAAGACTGGCGGGCCCGCATCTCAGTGCCGATGCGCCTGCGGGCCATGCTCGCCGCCCTGGGGATGCGCTGGCGTCGCCCGGCTTGCAGGGAGGCGGCTGGGGAAGCAGCCGTGATGCTGTTTACCTCCGGTTCCGAGGGCCGCCCGAAGGCGGTGCTGCTGTCCCATCGCAATCTGTTGAGCAACTGTGCCCAGCTGGGGGCGGTGATCGACTTCAACGCCAACGACGTGATCCTGAACGTCCTGCCCCTGTTCCACGTGTTCGGTCTGGGGCCGGGTACCCTCCTGCCCTTGATCTCGGGGATGCGGCTGTTCCTCTATCCCAATCCCCTGCACTACCGCGTCGTTCCGGAACTGGCCTACGAGATCAACGCCACGGTTCTGTTCGGCACCAACACCTTTCTGGGGGGCTATGGCCGCGCGGCCCACCCTTACGATTTCTACAGCGTCCGCTACGTGTTCGCCGGAGCGGAAAAATTGCAGCCGGACGTGCGCCGGCTGTGGATGGACAAATTCGGCCTCAGGATCCTGGAAGGTTACGGGGCCACGGAAACCAGCCCGGTGTTGGCGGTGAACACGCCCATGTATTATCGCGCCGGAACCGTGGGACGGTTTCTGCCGGGCGTCGAGTGGTGCCTAGAACCGGTGCCCGGCGTGGCCGAAGGCGGCCGTCTGCACGTGCGCGGACCCAACGTTATGCTGGGTTATCTGCTGCCGGGAAGGCCCGGGGAACGGGTGGCGCCCCGCTCCCGTTACGGGGAAGGCTGGTACGACACCGGTGACATCGTGCAGGTGGACGACGACGGTTTCGTGACCATCGTCGGGCGCCTGAAGCGCTTCGCCAAGGTGGGCGGGGAAATGGTTCCCCTGAGCGCTGTCGAAGGTCTGGCGGCGCAGATATGGCCCGACCGGCGCCATGCGGCCGTCGCGGTTCCAGACAGCCGGCGCGGCGAGACGGTGATCCTGGTCAGCGAATGTCCCACGGCCTCGCTGGCGGCGTTGCAGGAGGCCGCGCGCCGGCGGGGAACGCCGGAATTGTGGCTGCCCAGGCGTGTCGTCCATTGCAGCGAACTGCCCCTGTTGGGCAGTGGCAAGGTGGACTACGTGACCCTGACCGCCCGGATGAGGGAAGAGGCGTGAGGGTCAGGTTTCCGGCTGAGACTCGGATTTTGCCCTCGGTTGCTTCAGGTATCGTTCCGGTGTCTGGTAGAGCTCCTTCAGGCGCAGGCGGAATTCGTTGGTGACCGCGTAAGCGTCGTGACGGCTCTGGACCACCCTCGGGGTGATCAACACCACCAGTTCGGTGCGGTTGACGTTTTCCGTGGTGGTGCCGAACAAGTGGCCGATCACCGGCAGATTGTAGAGGAAGGGAATACCGGTGCGGTTCTTGTTGCGGTTGTCCTTGATCAGTCCCCCCAGCACCAGGGTGTCGCCGTCTTTGACCGCCACGGTGCTTTTGATCTGGCGCTGAATGATGTTGGGGTTGGGATTGCCTTCCAGGCGGCGGCCGATGTCGTCCACCCGTTGATCCAGCTCCATGATGACCAGACCGCCGGCGTTGACCCGGGGTTTGATCTTGAGCTGGACTCCGGTGTCACGCTGCTGGAACGTCTGGGTGACGAGCGGGTTGGCACCGGCGCTGCCGGTGTTGACCACCTCGGAGGTGCGCAGGGAGATTTGTTCCCCCACCACGATCGTGGCCTCGTGATTGTTGAGCACCATCAGCGACGGGGATGAGATCACGTTGAGCTTGCCCTTTTCCGCCGCGGCTTTGAGGATGACGCCGATATCCTGGGATTTGCTCTGCCACACGTAGGTGAAGCCGGGGGCCAGAGTGTTCAGCAGAACGCCCTTGGCCGCTTCGCTCAGATCCAGCCCCTGGCTGGAGAACCCGGTCACGCTGTGTTGCTTGGGCAGTTTGTTCTGGGCGAACCATTCCAGGCCGTATTGGAGATCGTCGGTCAAGGTCACTTCGATGATGGAGGCGTCGATGAGCACCTGCAGCGGAAGCTTGTCCAGTTGTTTCACCACCCGTTCGATGGCTCGGTAATCCTCCTGGTCGGCGATGATGATCAGCGAATTGTTGGGCTCGTCGGCGATGATGCGGATCTCGCCCTTGAGTTTCCCCGGCGTCCCCCGGGTGGAGCGGTTTTTGCCGCCGACCTTGGCTTTTTTGAGTCCGGGGGCCAGCTTGGCCGCAGGTTTCCGGCCGCGCTTGCCGGTGAAGATCTGGTTGAGGGTCTCCGCCAGCTTGACCGCGTCGACGTTCTGAACCCGGTAGACGTGAACCGCGCCGGCTTCTTCCACGATGGCCCGGTCGAGGCGTTTGACCCATTTCTGGGCCAGTTCGAGGTATTCGGGCTGGGTGGTGATCACCATCAGGGCGTTGAGGCGTTCGATCGGCAGCAGGCGCAGCAGGGAGGTGTCCTGGAGCACCTTTTCCCCCAGGGCTTTCTTCAGATCCTGGATCAGGGTTTCGGCGTCGAGGTTTTTCAAGGGGAACAGACCCACGGACATCCCCTCGAGATAGTTGATGTCGAAGGTGCGGACCGCTTCCTCGGCTCCGGCCAGTTCCTCGGCGCTTCCGGCCACCATCAGAAGGTTGCGGACCTCGTCGACGTGGAGGATGGCCTTGGGGGAAAGAAGCGGTTTGAGCACTTTCTTCATCGAGTCTGCCCCCACGTATCGCAGGGGGAAGATGCGGATCTGGTAGCCGGGGGGCAGCGGGCCGCCACCCAGCGTCAAGGGGGCGCCCGGGGTGGCCTCGTCGGCGGCGCCGATCCAGTAGAAATCCTTCCTCTTCACCAGGACCAGACCGTTGGTGCGCAAGGCCATTTCCAGGGCCGGCAGCACCTCGTCCCGGCGCAGGGGACGGGTGGTGTGCAAGGTGATTTTGCCTCCGGCCTTGGGGCTGAGGAGGTAGTTCTGTTTCAGGATGTCGCCGAAGACGACCTTGAGCACTTCGGACAGATCGGCGTCGTCGAAGTTGAGCGTGTACTTGCCCGGTTCCCGTGCGGCCCGGTGCGGCCGTGGTGGCTGGATGAGCGTCCCCCGTCCCAGGGTGATTTCCGCTTCGTTCAACGGCTGGCCGGCGGGGCGTTCCGCCGGGGGCGTCGCCTCGGCCTCCTCGGGAGGTGGGGGCGGGACCTGCAGCAGTTCCAGGGGGATTTTATCGCCGGGTCGTTGGGAAAGCTGTTGACAGGCGGATAACGCCAACAGGGTCAGGCTGCAGACGGTGAGCTTGAAACCACGGATCACGATGATTTCCTTTTGGTGTTTTTCTTGAGGAAAGGATTCCCGCGGCGCAGGGGTGGTCTGGCGGTCCGACGGCGTTTGGGGGTGACCGGCGGATTGGGGCGCGGTTTGCGTAACTGGAGCACCCCTCGGCGCCCCCCCTGCTGCAACACCACATGATCGGACGCTATCTCGGCGAGGCGCCAACCTTCGATCGTATCCCCCGGATGGAGACGGTAATGGTGTTTGCCGTCCTGGCTGCGCAGCAGCACGATTTGGCCGGATTCCGGGGTGTCCAGAATCCCGGTCAGTTGGAGGTTGGAGAGATCGGAAGCGGCGGCGGTCTCCGGTTCCTGCACCGTCTCCGGAAGCGGTGTCCGGCCCTCGAGGAACAGCGGGCGGGAGACGAAATGTTGGTAATGGTCGAGCGGTGGCAAGCGGAATTCCTCGGGGGTGGGAGTCGGCGTTTCCGGCTCGGGCGGGGGTGGTGGGGTGACGGCGATGTCGTCCCGGTTCGAGACTTCCCAGGCGATGATCCCGCCCAGCACCAGGCAGACGGCCGCGAGCAAGGTGGTGGTAAGGTTCGTGAGCGATGGTTTCATGATGCCGGTGTGTGCAGGTAGCCGACCACGCGCATGTCCACGTTCAAGCGGTCTACGGGAACGGTCTTGCGGGTCTTGGGGTCGCGGCGGCCGCGGACCGGACGGATCCGGAGATTCTCGACGATCAGCAACGGCTTTTCGGCTTCCACGGTATGGAGGATGCGGCGCAGGGCGGGAGTGGAGGCGGTGAAGCGGACCCGGACCGCCACCCGGGTGAAAGCGCCTTCCGCCTTGCCGGCCAGGGTTTGGGTGCTGGTGGTCTCCCCCCCGGCGCTGCGGATGATTTCACCCAGGCGGTTCTGCAATTCGGCGGCGGCCAGGGTGGGGGTGGTGCCCTTGAGAAAGTGCTGTTCGCCGCTGCGACCCGCCGATTCCAGGATTTCCAATTGCCGGCGCCAGAGGGGGGCCTTGGCGGCGGCGCGCTGCAGACGCTGGAGCTGGAATTTCAGATCTTCGATTCTCTCCCGGTTTTCCGCCAGATAATCCAGGTACGGGGCGACCACGGTCAGGTAGATCAATGCCAGGGGGATCAGGAGAAGGCCGACGGCCAGAATCCGTTGCCAGGCGTCATTCAGCGTCATCGCGCTTCACATCCATGCTGATACGGAATCGTTCCAGCCCGGTCAGGCGGTCCTGGGTGATGGGGGAGACGAAGTGGACGTTGCCGAAGTAGGGCGAATTTTCCAGCAGTTCCACCAGTTTGGCGGCCGCCGCCGATTTGCCGTCGATCTGCAGTTGCCCTTCCCGGTAGTGAAGCCCTGTCAGCCAGGTGTCGTCAGGCAGTTGCCGGCTGAGTTCCTCCAGCACTTCGATCAGGGGGCGGGTGGCCTGTTTTCGGTCCAGGACGAAACGGCCCTGCCGCTGCAGGGTGGTGACTTGCTGCTGCAACCGACGGGCCTCGTCGGCGGCCTGACGGGCCTGGCGCACCATCCGCTCCAGCTGCGCGATGGTGCGCCGTTGATGGACGACGGGCAGCGTCATCGCCGTGATGAGCAAGCCGACCGCCAGCACGGCCAGACCGTAATTCAGCCGGCGTCGCCATCGACGGGTTCGGGGTCGGCGCTCCGCGGGCAGCAAATCGATTTCCGGCAGCGGTTCGCCTTCGGGGGAGCGGACGGTGACCCGATGGGGGGAGAAGCCCGCTTCAGCCAGGCGGTCCAGGCATTCGTCCAGCAACGCTTTCAGGACCAGCACGAATTCGACGCGGATCCGGTTTCCGGGCAGGGCTTTGACGATCCGGGCGGTGTAGTAGACCTGATCGGCGCTGAAGGGGGTGTGGCGGTCGAGCTCGAAGCCGACCACCTGGATGAGGTTGTCCCGGGCGGCGGCCGGCAGGACGATGCAGCGCTGCAGATACTGCCCGGGCTTCAGCAACAGGATCACCGGCCGGGGTTCGTCCTGATCGACGGCGTGTTCCGCCAGTTCCTTCGTCGTCATCCGTGCGACGCACTTCAGCGTGTCTCCCGCCTGACGATGAATTTCCACCATCCCGTCGTCGATAGTGACAAAATATCCGGCCGGTCGTGCATAGCGGTCGTGCAGGCGGGCGGGCAGCAGGGAAACCAGTTGCCGTTTCCACCAGTGCCAGAATCGTTGTAGGGTGGGCGTGGGAAGAAAGGAAATCAAAATCGTCAACCGGGGCGGAAACCCCAACGTTCGTTGAACCGAAGATTATAGCGATTTTTGCCGAGGATCTGGAAATGCAGCAAAAAGACAATCGGCTGACGACGTGGTTGTTCAGCGCCATTCTCACGGGGGTCGTTCTGGGACTTTTGCAGCCGCAACTGGCGTTGCGCTTCGAAATCGGCGGCGAGGTCTTCCTGCGCCTGCTCAAGATGCTAGTGGTGCCGCTGGTGATGTCGAGCGTGATGACGGGAATCATCGGTCTCGGGGACGTGCGCCGCCTGGGCAGGCCGGGGGCCGTGGCGGTCGTTTACTATCTGTGCACCACCCTGATGGCCGTGATCGTCGGCATCGTTCTGGTCGATTGGATCGAACCGGGAGCCGGCGGACTGCCGTCCCAGCCGGTGCCGGAGTCGGTTCCGCCCAAGGGGCTGGCTGCGGGGGGGGCGGACATCGGCACGATCCTGCGGAACATGGTGCTGATGCTGGTGACCGACAATCTGATCGCCGCCATGGCGGAAACGCAACTGTTGCCGCTGATCGTGTTTTCGATCCTGTTCGCCGGCACCCTGACCCTGTTGGGCGAACGGGTTCGGTTGGTGAGCGATTTCGTCGTCCAGGTCAACGAGGCCTTTTTGACTTTCATCATGGGGGTGATGAAGCTGGCTCCGATCGGGATCTTCTGTCTGGTGGCGGCCCGCTTCGGCGAGGCCCAGTCCCAAGGCGCCTTTCTCCAGACCCTGCACCAGACCGGCCGTTACATGATCACGGTGCTGCTGGGGCTGGGCGTGCATTCGGCGCTGACCCTGGCGCTGATTCTGTGGCTGGTGACCCGCCGCCGGCCCTGGCGCTTTCTGGCCGCCATGTCCCCCGCGCTTCTGACCGCCTTTTCCACCGCCAGTTCCTCGGCTACCCTGCCGGTCACCATGGAGTGCGCCGTCGACCGCGCCCGGGTGCGCCGCGAGGCGGTGGAATTCGTGATTCCCCTGGGGGCGACCGTCAACATGGACGGCACTGCGCTCTACGAGGCGGTGGCCGCCATTTTCATCGCCCAGGTACTCGGGGTGGAGCTCAGCCTGATGCAGGAGATCACCGTGGCCTTGACCGCGACGCTGGCGGCCATCGGGGCTGCGGGCATTCCGGAGGCCGGTCTGGTCACGATGGTGATCGTGCTGAACGCGGTGGGATTGCCGGTGGAGTACATCGGCATCCTGCTGTCTGTGGACTGGCTGCTGGACCGCTTCCGTACCGCCGTCAACGTGTGGGGTGACAGCGTCGGCAGCGCTGTTGTCGAGCCGTTCATCGCCGCTCAGCCGGACAGCAGGAAGGCCTCGTAGCCGATCAGGGCGGCGTAAAAGAAGAAAAACGCCGGCAGCAGGTGGCGCACCGGCAGGCCGAAGAGCCGGTGGTTGACGTGGAACAGGATGACGATCACCGCCAGGGTGGTGACCAGGTATTTGACGTAGACGAAGGCGGCGGTGCCCAGGTCCAGCAGGAAAGCCATGAAGGGATTCAGCTCGATTCCGCCCCGGTCGAGAATCCGCAGGGTGAGGAAGGCGTCGAGCACGCAGAAGGTCACCACGCCCACGGTCCACCACAGCAGCCGGTGATCGTCATAGATGTCCACGTAATGGGGGTGGTGCCGCTCGTCCCGCCGCCGTGGCCGGCGTCGTCTTCCGCCCCAGAGGGCGAACCACAGGGTGCGCCAGCTGAAGCGGCGGCGGTCCGGTCGGCGGCGGCGTTCGGCGATTCGTGGCATGGATTCGGATTTCCGATTGTATTGACCAAAAATTATAGCGGATCTAGGGTTTTGGCCGGCTCAGCAGGATCATCAGACTGCGTCCGGTCAGGGTGACCTGGTGGGGGTGAGGCAGCGGCGGCTCGGCTCCGGATTCGTGGATGTCCTCCGGGGGTTCGGCGGCGGTGTCCACGGCGACGTGCCAGTCCGTGTTCGGCGGCGGGGGCGGCAGATGGAAGGCGACCGGACCGGGGCCGGCGTTGAACAACAGGCACAGACGGGGTTCTTCCGGATCGTCGGGGTGAATGCAGGCCCCCAGTTCGTTGCCGTCGCTCCAGTCCGGCGGCGAGCCGTGGGGACCGAACCACTCGATCTCCTCGGGGCGGTAGAAGTCCTCCCGCGTCAGTACCGGATGGGATCGGCGCAGCCGGATCAGCTCGCGCACGAAGCGCACCAGGGAGGCGTTCTTCTTCGCCAACGTCCAGTCGTACCAGGAAATTTCGTTGTCCTGGCAGTAGGCGTTGTTGTTGCCTTTCTGGGTGCGGCGGAATTCGTCGCCACCCAGAAGCATCGGGATGCCGCGGGAGACGAACAGGGTGGTGAGGAAATTCTTGATCTGGCGCAGGCGGACGGCCTCGATTTCGGGATCGTCGGTCGGTCCCTCCACCCCGTAATTACAGCTGTAGTTCTCGTTGGTGCCGTCCCGGTTGTCCTCGCCGTTGGCCTCGTTGTGCTTATGTTCGTAGCTGACCAGGTCGTTGAGGGTGAAACCGTCGTGGCTGGTGATGAAGTTGATGCTGTTGACCGGCGTCTTGCCGCTGTGCTGGTACAGATCAGCGCTGCCGCACAGGCGGGTGGCGAAAGGCCCCAGCATCCCGTGGTCGCCGCGCCAGAAACGGCGCACGTCGTCGCGGTACTGGCCGTTCCATTCCGACCAGCGCTCGCCGGGGAAGAACCCGACCTGGTAGGCGCCGCCGGCGTCCCAGGCTTCGGCGATCAATTTCACCCCGCGGAGGATCGGGTCTTCGGCGATGGCCTCCAGCAAGGGGGGGTTGGGTATCAGGCGGCCGCTGCGGTCGCGGCCCAGAATCGAGGCCAGGTCGAAGCGGAAGCCGTCCACATGCATTTCGGTGACCCAGTAACGCAGGCATTCGAGGATGTAGGTCCGCACCACTGGATGATTGCAGTTGAGGGTGTTGCCGCAGCCGGAGTAGTTGATGTAGCGACTTTTGTCCTCATCGGGGAGCAGGTAGTAGACGCTGTTGTCCAGCCCCTTGAAGTGCAGGGTGGGGCCGTATTCGTTGCCTTCGGCGGTGTGGTTGAAGACCACGTCCAGGAGTACTTCGATCCCGGCCCGGTGCAGGGCCTTGACCATGGCCTTGAATTCGGTCAGCTGACACCCGTGTTCCCTTCCGGTGCTGTACTGGGCGTGGGGGGCGAAGAAGGACACGGTACTGTATCCCCAATAGTTGACCAGCGGTTCGCCGGTCAGGGGATTCCTGCGGTCCAGTTCCCTGGGATTGAACTGATGGACAGGCATCAGTTCCAGGGTGGTGATACCCAGTTCCTTGAAATAGGGAATCTTCTCGATCACCCCCAGATACGTGCCCGGATAATGGGCGCAGGAGGACGGATGGATGGTGAGTCCCCGGACGTGGGTTTCGTAGATGACGGTTTCGGACCAGGGAATCTTGGGGTGGCGGTCACCGTCCCAGTCGAAATTCTCCTCGCCCGGGATCAACCCCTTGACGCGGTATTGGGCCCTGGGAATGGCGCGGCCCGGGTGCTGTTCCAGCCAGCCGTCGCACAGGATGGAGAAATCCCAATGTTCGGTGTTGACCAGGGCCAGGGCGTAAGGATCCAGCAGGGCCCGGTGGGGATTGAAGCGGTGTCCCCGTTCGGGGACGAAGGGACCGTCGGCCTGGAAGACGTAGGTCAGGCCGGGACGGGCGCCGCGTACGTAGACGTGCCAGATGTCTCCGGTGCGGTGTACGGCCGGATCCAGCTCGAAGCACCATTTGGGGTCCAGAGCGCCGGGATCGTCGAACAACAACAGCCAGACCCGGGTGGCATGGCGGCTGAAGACGGCGAAATTGATGCCGCCGTCGATACTGTGAACCCCGAGGGGAAGTGGATGTCCCCTGGTGATGGTCAGGGCGGTTTCCATGGATGCCTGCGAAGATCGTCGAATCATCCAGCATGACACATTTCCGCGATCTGGATCAACCAGCGACGGTCGCGCAGAGGATCAGTGGTGAAGGCGCTGGCCTACGGCACTCCCGTCTTCAAGGCAGGTACTTGATGGCGGCAACCACCAAGCCGCCAACGGTGAGGGTCAGGGCGAAGGACCAACGCATGAAACGGTCGATACGGTTGGTGAGTTGCTCGAAGCGTTTATCCACCTGCTCGAAGCGCTTGTCGATCTGCTCGAAGCGCTTCTCCATTAGCCGGAAACCCTGTTCCATGAGTTCGCGCTGGTGTTTGAGCTCCTCCTCGACCCGAACCATGCGTTCGCGCAGCTCCAGGTCGTAACGCACCCATCCCTGGGGTGGGGCGGTTTGCGCCTGTACCTCCTCGCGGATCAGGCGGCGGATCTGGTCGAGGTCTTCTTCGGCGAGGGCCATGGGCGTACACTCAAAGACAAAGGCTCGAACGTTCTCATTATAAACCGGATAACGGCGGCAGCCTCACCATCCGGAAGACAGGTTTGGGATCAGCCCGTTCGCAGGTGAGCTTGAATCGGCGGGGTTGGGATGGGTATGCTTGCTGATCTTCGTTTTGCAACGGTAAAGGATTGGAGAACATGAGTGAATTGGCCAGTGTCATCGAGGAAGCCTTCGAAAAACGTGCCGAACTGACCCCGCAGAATGCGCCGGCGGAAATCCGCGAGGCAGTGGAACAGGCGTTGTGCCTGCTCGATTCCGGC
>Ga0256841_1001129_pt1 | contig 24320 bp, 18 predicted proteins | sample 356308metaG_FD_185971 | JGI IMG/M metagenome (GOLD analysis project Ga0256841, IMG submission 185971) | Hydrothermal vent microbial communities from Mid Atlantic Ridge, Atlantic Ocean - 356-308 | ecosystem: Environmental > Aquatic > Marine > Hydrothermal vents | place: Atlantic Ocean: Mid...
TCTCACTGAAGGCCGCCGCCCCGGGGGCTTCTGCCGCCTCGGGGGGCAGTTCGGCGAGCGGTTGGAGCGCGTTCGCCTGCAGATAAGCCAGCATGATCCGCTGCTCTGCGACGGTCGGCGCGGCGGCGCCGTGCATCCCGCGCGGGCCGCGCATCCAACGTCCCCGTCCCATCATCCGCCCCATGCGCGAGGAGTGCTCCATCCGCCGGACCATGCGCCGGAACGTCGGGACCCACTCTTCGGCGCTGTGGCGCGCCGGGGAAGGGATGCCGTGACATTGTGAGCAATACTTCGCCACGAGTCGCGCGCCCTCCGAGTTCGGGTCGGGAAGCTCTTCCGCCGGAATGCCCGCCGGCATCACGAGCGTCTCGTTCCACCGCGCCGTGAACACGGCGTCATCCCCCTCCGCTCCACCGTTCTTCATACATCCGGGCGAGCACAGCGCGACGAAAGCCAGCGCCGCCAGCGCTGGAACGAAGTCGTTTCTCTTGACAGGGCGCATGGGTTTGCCTCCCGTGAAAGGTGAACGGACACTCGAACCGTAATCTAACGCGCTCCCGATCCGGGAGCAACAGTGCTCAAACGAAGTAGAGCGGCGTCAGGCTGAAGCACCCGAAGAAGATGGCGATGCACAGATAGCCGAGCACGCGGCGTCCCGGCGTGAGCGGCTCGGCATAGAGCACCGGCGGATGTTCGACGCGGACCAGGAAGGCCAGCAACAGGGAGAAGACGAGCCAGCCGGTATAGCCGAACTGTTGCATCGGCGGGCCGACCCACTGGCTCAGGGCGACCAGCAGGATGATGCCCAGCAACACCGGCGCGATGACGCGGTGCTCGCCCTTGAAGACGCGGTTCAGGTACACGAAGAGGATGGCCGAGAGGAGAAGCCACGCGAGCGCGGGGCCGCCCCACCCGTGGAGCCCTTCGAGAAGCGCGTCCTCGGTGTTCATGAAGCCGATGGCCCCGGAGACGAGCAACAGCATGAAGAAGCCGTGCGCCAACCGGCTATGCCACTTCGGCCCGACGAGCGCATAGAGCACGTGCCCGCCGTCGAGCTGCCCCACGGGGAGCAGGTTCAGCGCCGTGAAGAAGAGTCCGAGCCAACCGGCAAAAAGCACCGGATAGTGGTACAGCTCGTACATCGGCGGGACATTGGCGAAGAACTGTGAGAGGAACCAGAAGAGCGGCGTTTGTCCCACCACCAGCCGCAATCCCTCCGTGCCGGGATCCGCCGGCAGTATGTGGTCCGGGAACGTGCCGTATTGCCGGATATACGCCTTGAGGCCTTCGTGCCCGCCCAGGTCAAAGATGTAGTCCGGCGGCGGGAGTGTCGCCAGGGCATAGAGGAGGATGCCGAGCGCCACCACGAAGCCGGCCAGCGGCCCCGCCGCGCCGATGTCGAAGAGTTTGCGGGTGCTCGGGATCGGCTCGCGGATGCGGATGACGGCCCCGAACGTGCCAATGCCGATGAACGGCGCAGGGATGTAGTAGGGCAGCGACGTGTCCACCCCGTGACGGCGCGCGGCAAAATAGTGTCCGAACTCGTGCACCGTGAGAAAGAGCAGCAGCGCGACGGCGAAGCGAAGCCCGTCGAGGATGTACGCGCTGAGACCCGCTTCCTCATAGACGAGCGTGCGTCCGGCCCACGTTCCGCCCGCCTGCACGGTGGCCGCAAGGGTCAGGAAGAAGAGCAGGAGGTGCAGCCAGTACCGGTCGCGGGGCTTTTTCACCGGAGGCGTTTGATACCGGGCATAGCCGCCGCCGTTGGTCCGGAACAGGCGCTCGGAAGGAAGGGGGTCGGGTTCCACGTACACGCACTTATTTTGATGAGACGGAAGCGCCCGCCCGCAGCGGTGGAACGCCGCGCGGAAGCGTCCGGTCTCTACGCTTCCTCACGGGTTATGTTCACCCGCGCCGGGGCATATTCTCCCTAGAGCGCCGGGATCAATTCGTTGAGCAACTCGTCGTTCGAAGACGTTTTCTGGAGGTGCCGCAACAGGGCCTGCATCGCCTCGATGGGCGGGCGGCTGTTGAGCGCGCGGAAGAGGCGATTGTGCTGGTGCACCTTGTCTCCGAGAAGCAGTTCTTCGTTCCGCGTGCCGCTCTTGCGCAGGTTGACGGCCGGGAAGATGCGCTTGTTCGCCATCTCGCGGTCGAGCACGATCTCGGCGTTGCCGGTGCCCTTGAACTCCTCGAAGATGACCTCGTCCATGCGGCTGCCCGTCTCGATGAGCGCCGTAGCGATGATCGTCAGCGAGCCGCCGCCCTCGATGTTGCGGGCCGCCCCGAAGATGCGCCGGGGGATCTGCATGGCGCGAGCGTCGAGACCGCCGGAGAGGGTGCGTCCGCTGCCTTCGGAATACAGGTTGAACGTGCGCCCGAGGCGCGTGAGCGAGTCGAGCAGAAGCACGACGTCGCGCCCCATCTCCACGAGCCGCTTCGCATATTCGAGCGCGATCGTGGAAACGCGGACGTGGTTGTCCTCCTCGCGGTCGTTCGAAGAGGCGAAGATGGTGGCGGGCGTGGAACGTTTGAAGTCCGTCACTTCCTCGGGACGTTCGTCCACCAGCAGGGCCACCAATTCGACCTCGGGGTGGTTCTGCGCCATCGCAGCGGCCATTTGCTTGAGAATGTACGTCTTGCCCGTCCGGGGCGGCGCCACGATGAGCGCCCGTTGCCCTTTCCCGAGCGGAGCCGCCAGATCGATGACCCGCATCGTCCAGTCGTTCGGAGCGGTGACGATCTCCAGCTTCTCGTTCGGATACACGATCTGTCCCTGATCGAAATTGCGCATCTTCGCCCAGGTCTCGGGCGGAAGACCCATTACCCGGTGCACGCGATGCACCTGCATATCGCCCTTGCGACCCGGACGCAACGTGCCTTCGAGCAAAACGCCGTCGCGCAGATTGTGCTTCCGAATCAAGGGGGGCGGCACGAAGGCGTCCTTCTTCCCTTTCGGGACGTCGTGACGAAATTCGCGGATAAAACCAAATTTTTTGTCTCCAATCATTTCGAGGAGACCAGTGAAAGGTTGCTCTGCCATAAAACCGTACTGGATGTTTGTGTACCGTATGCCCATCGTCCTATCCCACCCCGGCGGATGCGCCTTGCGAAACGGCGCGCCCCGTCGAAAAGGGGCGGGGGAGGACACCGGGCGAGCGTTCCGCATCTTTCGACGAGCGGCCTCATGAGCCGCCTCTCGGAACGATTCCGGTGATGAATGAAAGAATGTTTGCTGCGACGCCACCGAACGGGTCCAAGGACGCAGATCGGGAGGGACGTCAAGGTGAATGTTCGCTCTGCCAAACGGGTGAATCCCGGAGCCCCCGGGAATGCCTCCTTGCGACCGGGCGCCTCTCTTCAGAGCACTCCCTGCGCCGCTCACGTACGCTCGCCCCGGCTTCTCTGCCGCATCCGGCGAGGTGGATTTTTGAAGGAACCGATCGGTTCACAACCACGGTTTACCGACCCTCTCCCCTCCATGCAATCGCTGCCCGCTCGGGAACGACCTGCGCGCGCGCCCACAAGCGAGCATGCAACCTTTGCCCAGGCAGTACCCTGACGCGGGAACGCTCCCCAGGCGCCGGAGCATGCGCAGGCGTCTCTTCCTTCTCGGGATGACAACCGGACCATCAGGTGCGCCCGCCAAAACCGCATCCCCGCTCCACTACCGTGACGCAAGAAAAGCATCAAGAACGACGCTCGACTAACCTGAAACCGGTTCCGGAAAGAACTCGGGAACGACCAACACTTCGTCTGTCTTCCACACCGGGAGGGGGGGACACGGGGGAACTTTGTGACAAACGATCGAATATCGGCCGGGAGAGAAGCGCCGATTTCTGAGTTATTGGAACGACGGCCGAGCGGGATGGTTTCCGTCCCTGCCGCATGAAGGGCCCATGCGCCTTCGGAGCCGTTTTTCAACCTTTTCCCACCCACACCCATCCTTTCGGTATGCCCGACGTCGCTGCCTTCGGCCATGACCGGCTTCACCGCGAGACGAGCGGCCCCGAAGACGGGGAACCGGTGCTCCTGCTCCACGGCTGGGGTTCGAGCGCCGCGCTGATGCGTCCCATCGCGGAGGCGCTCTCCGATCGCTGGCGCGTGGTCAACGTGGACCTGCCCGGCCACGGCGCCTCCCCGCCGCCGCCCCAAGCCTGGGGCGTGCCCGAACACGCCGCTCTCGTCCGCACCCTCCTCGACGACACCTTCGGCGCTCCGGTGACGATCATCGGCCACTCGAACGGCGGGCGGATCGCGCTTTATCTCGCCTCCGACCCGGAATCCGCCGACCGCGTCCGGCGTCTCGTGCTCATCAGCCCTTCCGGCGTCACTCCCCGGCGCACGTGGAAGTATCACCTCCGGAAGCGCCTCGCGAGAGCGCTCAAGCGGCCGTTCGAGCTCCTCCCCGCTCCCCTCTCCGAACATGGCCTCGACTGGCTCCGGCATTCGCTCGTATGGAAAGCGCTCGGCTCCTCCGACTACCGCGCGCTCGACGGCGTCATGCGCGAGACCTTCGTCCGGACCGTCACGTGCCACCTCGACGACCGCGTGCACCGCATCACCGCGCCGACGCTTCTCTTCCGGGGCGACCACGACACGGCCGTCTCCCGGGAACAGATGGCCGTCCTCGAAGCGCGGATCCCCGACGCCGGTCTCGTGACGCTCGAAGGCGCAGGCCATTACGGCTACCTCGACGACCCCGACACGTTCGTCGCCGCCACCCGTTATTTTCTCGAACATTCGTGATCGGATGCGCGCTGTCCTAATTTGAAGCCTTCCTCCCCGCACGCCTTCCGGGGCGCATTCACGCCGGAACCCGACTTCCCCACATGGCTCTTCTGTACGTTCTCGCACTCTTCGCAACGCTTTTCGCCGGCTGGCGAATCTGGCGGAGGCTGAGGTATTTCCTTCACATCTTTCAACTCGAAGGCTACAAGTCCGGCGAGTTTGTCGCGTGGCTTCGCGCGCGGATGGGCCGCGTCATCTTTCGCCGCTCGCACCTCGCGGGGCTCATGCTCCTGGCGCTCGGCGGCCTCGGGGTCCGGTTTTTTTCTCCTTTCCGGACCCTGTGCTTCGTGCTCCCCGCATGGGCGGTCGCGTTTGCGTCGTCGCGGTTGTACCGGAGCGCGCGGGTGAAGAAACCCCTCGTCTTCACGAACCGGATGCGTCGCCTGCTCGCCGCCGCCGTTGTCTTTGCGGCGATGCCGGTGGGCGCGGGGCTTGCGCTTGGTCTGCGTATGCACGGACCGGAAGGCTTCCTCCCGTACCTCGCGGGCCTCTTCGTCGCCGACCTCGGCGGTCCGTTGTGGGTGCTCCTGGCCGCTTTCGTCATGCGCCCCGTCGAAACCGCCCTGCAGAACGGCTTCAAGCGCGAGGCCCGCCGCCGCCTCGAAGCCCGCCCCGACCTAAGGATCGTCGGCATCACGGGGTCGTATGGCAAGACGAGCGTCAAGTTCATCGTGGCCGAGATCCTCTCGCAACGCTTCCACGTGCTCGCCACGCCGGGCTCGTTCAACACGCCGATGGGCATCTGCCTCGTGGTGAACACCCGCCTTCGTCCCGAACATCGGGTGCTCGTGCTCGAATACGGCATGCGGCATCCGGGCGACATCCGCGAGCTGTGCGCCATCGCCACACCGGACGTCGCGGTGGTCACCTCCGTCGGGGTGGCCCATCTGGAGACGATGGGCAGTGTCGAGAACATTGCACGCGAGAAGGGGGAACTCGTCGCGTGCGCGAGGGAGAACGCTCCGGTGGTGCTCAACGTGGACGACCCGCGCGTGGCCGCAATGGCCGAGCACGCCGGCGGACGGGTGTGGCGCGTCTCCGCGGAAGGCCGCGCCGGCGCCGACCTCATCGCCCGCGACGTCCGGTACGGCCCCGAAGGCGCGACGTTCGTCGTGCGCGACGAAACGGGCAACGAGGCGACGATCCGCACACGACTGCTCGGCAAGCACAACGTCCTCAACATCTTGCTCGGCCTGGCCGTCGGGCGCGCGCTCGGGCTCCGGCTCCGGCAGATGGCCCACGCCGTCGCCCGCATCGAGCCGGTGCCGCACCGGCTTCAGCTCCGCCGCGATGGTCCCGTGACCATTATCGACGACGCCTTCAACTCGAACCCCGTCGGGGCGCGAAACGCCGTGGAGATCCTCGGCAGCTTCGAGACCGGCCGCCGGATCATCGTCACCCCCGGCATGATCGAACTGGGCGAGCGGCAGTGGGCCGAGAACCGCGCCTTTGGCGAACACATCGCACGCCATGCCGACCTGGCCGTCCTCGTCGGCGAACGGCAGACCCGGCCCATTCGCGAGGGCCTCCGCGCCGCCGGCTTCCCGGACGACCGCGTGAAGGTCGTCGCCTCCCTCTTCGAGGCCCACGACTACCTGAAACCCCTCCTCCGCCCCGGCGACGTGGTCCTCTATGAGAACGACCTCCCGGATCAATACGACGAAGCCGCCTGATCCTCCGGTAAGACTCCTTCCGGACGGAACGGCGCATGCGGAAGAACTCCGGATATTTATCCCTGCGTCTCCGCAACCGTCCCCTTCCTCCTTGCGCACGGATGCATCAGAGATGCGGTCCCTTCGCGCACATCTTCCTTCTTTTTTTTAAGGGTTTTTTCCTTCATTTTTTACAGACTGTTCCTTCCGGCCTTAAGCGCTCCCAACATCAGGCGATACAGAAACTGCTCACTGCCTCCCCCCCTTACCCGGCAGCTCATATGACACCAATCTTTTCGAAGAACCGGCTCATCGGGCTACCCGTGCTCCTGGCCGTCGTCTTCGCCATCTGGATCCTCAAGGTCTTTCACGACATCACCACGCTCCAAAACACCGTAAACGAGCAAATGAGCGTGGTGCGTCAACTCGGAGAGATCGAGAAAGACGTGCGGGACCTCCGCGCCGCCTTTATTCTCTCTTCCCCGAATGAGCCCTCGTCCCGGTCGGACTGGGGCCTGCTGTACGCCGTTTACTGGAAGCGCACCGGTTCGCTCGACCTGTCGAGCGTACGCCGCGACTTCATCGACCCGCACCTGGCGCGGGTGGACGCGCTCATCAGCCATGCCGCGCTGGTCTATGCTTCTCAGCCCACCGCCGCCGTTCCACGGGAGGCCGCCGAACAGGATGAAACAAAAACGGAATATCTCCACTCGCTGAGCGAGGCTCTCTCGCAAATCAAAGGAGCGGTAGGCATCGTGCGGTCTCAGATCGCCGAACAGTACGTCACGCTCGAAGGCAAGTGGTATCAGTTGAAGATCCTCATCTGGGTCTCGTGTCTGCTGGCGCTCTTCAGCGCCGTGCTCATCAACGGCTACCAGCGCGTGAGCGCCGAGCGCAAACGCATCCGTAAAGATCTTCGCGCGGTGGAAGCCCGTTTCCTCCTTCTTTTTGAAAACGCTGCTTTCGGCATCGCCGTCATCAACGCCGAGGGACGCCTGGAGCAGGCGAACCCGGCCCTCGCGCAGATGCTCGGATACACCGCCGAAGAGCTCTCGGAGATGACCTTCGCCGACCTGACGTTCCCGGAAGACTTCGTGGCGGAACAGGCCCACATTTTCCGAATGAAGCGGGATGAACGCGACGGCTACCTCTTTCACAAACGCCTCGTCCGAAAGAATGGAGAGGTCTTCTGGGCGCAGTTTTCTCTTACGGTGGTGGAGAACCACGAGCATTCCGGCTACAGCTTCGCCATGATCGAAGACATCACGTCGCGGAAGCGGCATGAAGCCGAGATCATCGCTGCCAAGGAACGCGCCGAAGAGATGACCCGCGTCAAGAGCGCGTTCCTTGCCAACATGCACCACGAGATCCGCACCCCGCTTTCGGTGATCCTCGTCGGCGCTTCGGTGCTCAAGGACAACGCGCTCCCCGAACAGCTCGAACTCATCTCGGACATTCAGGACAACGGCAAGCGCCTGCTCGAAATGCTGGATTCCATCCTTCAGTTTGCGCAGATCGAAGAAGGAAAGATCGAGCTTCACCCGGAGACGTTCGACGCCGACGAGGTGGTTCGGAGCGTCGTCGGTTCGCTCGATACGCTGGCCGCGGCGCAGGGCCTGACGCTCAGCTTCGTCGGGCCGGAGCAGACCATCGAGACACGTGGAGATCGGCAGGCTCTCCGGCGCATCATGCACGAACTCATCGGGAACGCGATCAAGTTCACCTCCGAAGGCGGCGTGAAGGTCACGATCGAAGCCGATGGGCGTCGCCTCCGGATCCACGTCCACGACACGGGCGTGGGCATCTCCGCCGCTTTTCTCCCGCACGTCTTCGAGGCTTTCCGTCAGGAATCCATCGGGGATGCGCGCACCTACGAGGGCGCGGGGCTCGGTCTCACCATCGCGAAACAGCTCGTCGATTTGATGGGCGGCGCGATCACCGTCGAGAGCGAGAAAGGCGTCGGCACGCTGTTCACCGTGACCCTTCCCCGCGCGTCCGCCCCCGCCGACCGGCCGGCCCTGAGACGCCGGCGCAACGAACGACGCGCCGTTGAGCCGGTGAAATCTTGAGCCGGTGAAACGTTGACCCCATGCGCCCGCGGCGTATATTCAGAGAAGGATAATCCCTGAGACGCGCCACGAGAAACGGAGTCCGCACGCCCCTGATGCCGCCGACGCTTGAGACCGAAGAACCGTTGTGGGCCGAGGGCTATCGCCGCCTCGCCGGTGTGGACGAAGCCGGGCGCGGATGCCTCGCCGGTCCGGTGGTGGCCGCCGCCGTCATCTTCCCGCCCGGCGTCACCGTCGGCGGCGTGCGCGACAGCAAGAAGCTGAGCGCGGCGCGGCGCCAGGCCGTGCTCGCGGAGATCCGCGCGAAGGCCGAGGCCATCGGGGTGGGACTGTGCTCGCCGGAGGAGATCGACCGGCTGAACATCCTGTGGGCCGCGATGGAGGCGATGCGCCGCGCCGTCGAAGCCCTCATCCCCGCGCCCGACTTTCTCCTCATTGACGGCGACCGGTGCTTCCCCGATCCGCCGTTCCCTTTTCGCACCCTCGTCCGGGGCGACGGGCGGAGCCACAGCATCGCAGCCGCTTCCATCGTCGCCAAGACCACACGGGATCATTTCATGCGCGACCTCCACGAAGCGCATCCGGAATACGGATGGGATCGCAACGTCGGCTATCCCACGCGCGAGCACTATGCCGCGCTCGCCGCACACGGCCCGACGCCGTATCATCGCCGCTCTTTCCGCCTTAGCTGAAGACCCCGCCCGGCATGACGCCGAGGACCCGAAGCACCTCCCGGACCACCGCCCGCGCCTCGCGCTCGCCCGCCTCGACGACGACGTGCGCGCGGCGATAGAACGGCTCCCGCCGCGCGAGCATCGTCTCGATCTTTTCCCGAAGCGCGGCCGGCGGGAGCGGCTTCCCCCGATCGTCACAGAGGAGCGGGCGTCCGGCCTGCCCCCCACCACTCAGCCGTGCGACAAGCGTCTCCGCGGGAGCACGGAGGTACACGACGGTCCCGTTTCGAAGCGCCCACGCGAGGTTCGCTTCCTCCGCGAGCGCCCCGCCGCCGAGCGCGACGACGACCCCCTCACGCGTCCCCGTCTGCCGGAGCATCCGGGCCTCGCGGGCACGAAAAGCCGCCTCCCCTTCTCCGCCGAAGATCGCCGCCACCGGCTTCCCGGCGTCGGCCGCAATGGCTTCGTCGAGATCCACGAAGGCATAGCCGAGCGCCGCCGCCACCTCCGGCCCGACGGTGCTTTTGCCGCTTCCCATGAAGCCGGTCAGATAGATGCGCGAGGCTTCGATCATCGCGAAAAGGGTGAGGAAAACGAAAGACGTCTGTGGTGAACCTGAGGGTCTCGTCCGGGTTTCAGGGGACGCCCGTTTCCCGAAAAGCCCGACGCCTTGCCCACCTTTCGTCTTTTGATCGCCTACGACGGCACGGACTTCCACGGATGGCAGGCTCAGCCGGACCGTCCGACCGTTCAGGCTGCGCTCGAAGCGGCCGCGACGACGGCGCTCCGCACCCCCGTGACCATCGTCGGCTCGGGGCGGACCGACGCCGGCGTGCATGCGCGCGGGCAGGTGGCCCACTTCACGACGGACGTCTCGGTGGATCCGCGCCGCCTCCGGAACGCGCTCAACGGCATGCTCCCGAAGAGCATCGGCGTCCTCGACGTCGCCCGGGCGCCCGAAGGGTTCCATGCCCGCTATGATGCCCGCGCCCGTCGATACCACTACTACGTGTCGCTCGGGCCGCGCCCGCTCGAACGCCGCTGGCGACGCCTCATGTATTCCGCGCCCGACTTCGATCGCATGAACGTGGCTGCCCGTGATCTCCTCGGAACGCATAATTTCAGCGCCTTTTGTCGCGCAAAGTCGGAAACGGAGAACCGCGTGTGCACGGTGGCGGAAGCGCGATGGGTGGCGGAAGAGCGGGAGGGCGACCGGCATTTCCGGATCGTCGCCGACCGGTTTTTGCACGGGATGGTGCGGGCCGTGGTCGGCACCCTCATCGAGATCGGGCGGGGACGGCGTCCGGCTGACGACCTCCCGCGCATTCTGGCCTCGGGCGACCGCCGGGAGGCCGGACCTGCCGCCCCGGCGCACGGCCTCGTCCTCGAACACGTCGGCTATGAGTGACACGACCCGACCGCCCATGAGGCCCCGACGCCTGCCTTTCCTCTCAGCGTTGCTCGGCGCGATCCTCCTCGGCGCGATCCTCCTCGGCGCGACCGCGTGCGAGCGCCCGTTCGTCGAAGCGCGCGCGCCGGAGATCGAGATCGTCTCGCCGGACCTCTCGACGGTCCTCGTCGATTCGGTGGCGACGCTCCGGGTGCGGGCCGTCTCGTTCCGTTCGGTGGAGCGGGTGACGGTCAACGACACCCCGATGCACTTTGCGCCGGAGCGTGGGACGTGGGAGGCCGGGATGCGCTTCGAGAAGGGGCTGAACGCGCTCGTCCTCTCGGCCGTGGACGCCGCGGACGTCGAGCGGCGGGACACGGTCTTCGCGGTCTATCTCCCCTTCCGCGTCAGTTCCGAAGCGCCCGCGCTCGAGGCGCCGCTTGCCGGGCACGCCGCCGTGCTCCTCGCCGACGGCAGCCTCCTGCTCACCGGCGGGGTCAGCCGCGCCGACGGCGAGGCGCGCCGGGACGCGCACCTGCTCCCGCCCGGCGCGGCGCGTTTCGAGCGGCTCGACGCCCGGATGGTGGAGCCGCGCACCGGCCACACGGCCACGCTCCTCCCCGACGGGCGCGTGCTCCTGCTCGGCGGAAGCCGCTCCGACAGCCTTTCCTCGACGGCATCGCTCGTCGAAGCCGCCGAGGTGTTCGACCCCGGCGCGCGCACCTTCGCGCCCGTCCCGGTCCTCGGAGAGCCCATCCGCCGGGCGCACCACACCGCCGTCCCCCGCCCCGCCGCCGACGGCGTGCTCATCGACCTCTACGGCGGGCGCGGCGACGTCCGGTACCGCCCCGAGCCCCGCCTCGGCATCCGCGACGACCTCCGGGGCTTCCTCTTCGCCCGCGACACGCTCTTCGCCCTGAGCCCCGCCCCCGGCCCGCTCATCGAGCCCGTGACCGGCCACACCGTCACCCCGCTCGACGCCGCCGACCCCATCGCCGCCCGGCGCTTCCTCGTCCTCGGCAGCTTCTTCGACGGCGGCTTCGTCGAGCAAACCCACTTCATTTTCGACTACCGCCCCGGCGTCGGCATCCTCATCGACCGAGCCGCGCCCGCCGCGATCCCCCGCACGCTCCACGCCGCCGTGCACGTTGCGCCCGGCATGGTCCTGCTCCTTGGCGGACACCAGGGCGCACCCGCCTCGGCGCTCGACGTCCCCGAAGTGTACGTGGAACCTGCCGGTCGTTCCTTCCGTTTTCCCGCTTCGGAGGAATTGCCGCGCAAGCGGTATGCTTTCACCGCAACAATTTTACCTTCGCGCCGAATACTTCTCACGGGTGGATTTACCTCCGACGGCATCCTCATCGAGTCGGAGTTCTTTGACCTCGATTTTTGACCCTGACGGTAGTGTACAACCATGGATCTTCAGCAAATCCTCCGTTGGATCGTGATCGCCATCGTATTGATGGTGGCGGTCGTCGTGCTCAGCCTCATTCTCAAGGTGGCGGGCTTCCTGCTTGGCTACGCGATCAAGGTCCTGCTCGTGCTCTTCCTCGTCGCCGTCGTCCTTCGCTTCATCGGCCTCCTTCAGCAACGACGGCGTTGATCGCCCCGCATCTCTTCGTTTCGTAACTTCCCGCCCGTTCCCCCCTTTGCCCCGGATCCGCACAGACGTCCCGCCGGCGGACGCTCTCACGGCAAACGTTCCGCTCCCCTTTCGACGATGAGCCTCTCCGCCCTCCTCACCCCGGACCGACGCTGGATGAAGCGCGCGCTCAAGGAAGCCGAACGCGCGTATGAACTCGGCGAGACGCCCGTAGGCGCGGTGATCGTGCGCGAGGGGCGCATCGTCGGGCGCGGGCACAACCTCGTGGAACAGCTCAAGGACCCTACCGCCCACGCCGAGATGATCGCCATTACGGCCGCGTGCGAAACGCTCGGCTCGAAGTTTCTCGAAGGCTGCACGCTCTACGTCACGCTGGAGCCGTGCCCGATGTGCGCCGGCGCCATCGTCTGGGCCCGCCTCGAGCGCCTCGTCTTCGGCGCTTTCGACGAGAAGGCCGGCAGCGCCTCCACCCTCTACGACATCCCGCAGGACGCGCGCCTGAACCACCGCGTCGAGGTCGTCTCGGGCATCGAGGCCGATCGCGCCGCCGAACTGCTCCGCGCCTTCTTTCGGGAGAAACGGAACCGGCGGTGAAGCGAACGGCGCGCCGCCGAAAGGCCCCCGCAGTGAAGCCGCACGCTCCTCTCCAACCGTCCCTTCAAAGCCATGAACGACCCCCACGACCCTTTTTCGCAAATGCGGACGGCCCTTGCCCCGTGGGTCGAACTGCCCGATCCGCTCTGGGACGCGTTTCGCGCCATCTTTCGCGTCCGAACCGTCCCCGCCCACACCCCCCTCCTGCTCCCCGGCGACCGCACGCACGAGTTGATCTTCGTGGGCAAGGGACTGCTCCGTTTCTATTACCTCTCCGATGAAGGCGCCGAAACGAACAAGGCCTTCATCACGGAAAACATGTTCGCCGGCCCGCTCGCCGCCTCCGTGCTCGACCTGCCGGTGCTCTACGGCGTCGAGGCCCTCGAACCCACCACGATGCTCGTAGCCCGTTATTCCGACTTCACCGCGCTCTACGATCACGATCCCCTCTTCGACCGACTCGGAAGGAAGCTCGCCGAGTATCTCTTGACCCGGAAAGAACTCCGGGCGCGGAGCCTGCTTCAGCAACGAGCGCGAGACCGGTACCTCGATTTTCTGGAGAAGCATCCGGAGCTCGCGCAACGGGTTCCGCAATACCACATCGCCTCTTATCTCGGCATCACGGAGGTCTCGCTCTCCCGCCTGAAACGAACGCTTCCGGAGAAACGGCTTTCTTAACATTTGATAAGGCGCGGAGCCTGTGAATGCGGGTAGTTTGGGGCCGTTCATTTCATACCAACCCCAAACCATTTCGAACCGCATGTATCCAATCAAGAACACCGTCGCCTTCGTCACCGGAGCCAATCGCGGCATTGGCCGCGCCTTCGTGGAGGAACTGCTCCGCCGGGACGCCGGGCGCATCTATGCCGCCGCGCGATCGCCCGAACGCCTGGAGGAGGTCGTCGCGCTCGACCGGAGCCGCATCTTTCCGGTGCGCCTGGACGTCACCGACCGGGCTTCCGTCGAAGCCGCCGCCGCGCGAGCCGGGGACGTCGGGCTGCTCATCAACAATGCGGGCACGCTGGCCTTCGGCAGCTTCCTCGCGAGCGCCCCCGAGATGGCGGCGCGCGACATGGAAACCAATTACATGGGCACGCTCTACGTGATCCGGGCGTTTGCGCCGACCCTCATCGCCCGGGGCGAGGGCGCCATCGTCAACGTCCTCAGCATCTTGGCGCTGGCCAACATGCCGGGGATCGGAGGTTACGGCGCATCCAAAGCCGCCGCCTTCTCCCTCACGCAGGCCGTCCGGGCCGAGCTGTCCGGACAGAACGTCCGCGTGCACGGCGTCTTCCCCGGCCCCGTGGATACGGACATGATCCGGGCCCTCGAGCTGCCCAAAACGTCTCCGGCGGACATCGCCCGGGCCACCCTCGACGGGGTCGAAGCGGGCGTGACCGACATTCTCCCCGACGCAATGTCGAAGCAGGCATACGCGACGTGGCTGGAGGATCCGAGAACACTCGAAGCGCAGTTCGGCGCGATGTGATCACGCCCGGCGGTCCGAGCCGTCGCGCTCCTCCGGAGTTTCCAGACGCCGCCGGAGGAGCGCGGCGAGGTCGCGGACGTACGGCTCATCGAGGAGCCGGTGGGGACCGGCGACGTCGTGCGTCTCGACGCCGCCGCGCGCGAAAGCGCTCCAGCCGAGGTCGGGCGGCAGGTGACGGAGACGCTCGCTCCGGAAGACGACGATCCGGCCCGGATACGGCCCGCCCTCACAGGCCCGCAGGAGCCGCCGGTGGGTCTCCATGACGTAGGCGAACTTGAGCCGTTCGGGGACGCTTTGCCCGAGCGCCAGCCGCGCCCGCGCTTCGAGCCACCGGCGGCGTTCCCACAGCCCGCCCAGCCGGGCGCGAACGCCCCGGGCTTCCGTCCCCCGAAGAACCCGCGCGCTCAGGTGCCCGCCGTAGACCGCCGCCCGCCTCGCCGAGACGTTTCCCGGCGCGAGGGTCGGGCTGACGCCGTCGATGAAGGCAAGCAGTCCCACCCGCTCGCCCGCTTCCGTCAGGCGGCGCGCCATCGCGAGGGCCAGACGGCTGCCGAGACAGAAGCTGAGCAGATGATACGGCCCCGCGGGCTGCACGCTCCGGATCTCTTCGACGTAGACCTCGGCCATCTCCGCCACGCTCCGGAATGTGATGCGTTCGCCGTTGAGCCCCTGCCCGCGCACGCCATACACCGGCTGATCCGGCCCGAGATGACGGGCGAGTCCGGCATAGAGGAGGACGGTGCTCCCGAGGTTGTGCACGCAGAAGAGCGGCGGACGCGTCCCTTCCGGCTGCATCGGGACGAGGTGGCGGTGCGTCGCAGGCGCGGGCCCTCCCCGTTGAAGCAGGCGCGCCTGCGCCGCCACCGTCGGCGCTTCGAAGAGCGAGGCGAGCGGCATCCGCACCCCGAAAGCAGCCTCGATCCCGGCGAAAAGCTCGATGGCGCGGAGCGAACGCCCCCCGAGTTCGAAGAAGTCGTCCTCCACGCCGATGCCCTCCACCCCGAGCACCCGTTCCCAGATCTCGACGAGGCGGCGCTCGGCCCGGTTGCGGGGCGGCGCGGCCGGGCCCCGGCGCACGCGCACCGGCGCTTCCTCGTCCCCCCCACACACCGGCGCCTCGACGAAGACGGAGCGCTTCCGATCCGGCGCCTCAAACACCCCCGCGAGGACCGCGCGATACCTGTCGATCATCGCCCGCACCTCCGAGCCGTCCCAGAGATCCGTACGATACCGAAACGTTCCGACAAGCCCCCCGGACGTCTCTTTCATCGTGAGCCCGAGGTCGAACTGTGTCCCGCCCGCATCAGCCTCCACACGCTCGACGCGGAGGCCGGGCAGGCGCAACGGCCGTGACGGCGCGTTCTGCCAGGCGAACATCGTTTCCATCGCCGCCCGGCCCGGCGCGCGCACGGACGGAATGAGGTCCATGAGCACCTCGAAGGGCGTCTCCTGACGAGCGAAGGCCTCGACGGCGCTCGCCCGCACCCGGTCGAGGAGTTCGAGAAAGGACGGGTTGCCGGAGCCGTCGATCCGTACGGGAACGGGGTTGACGAAAAGCCCGATGAGCCGTTCGTGCCGGCGTTCCTTCCGCCCCGCCATGGGCGTCCACACGAGCGCGTCCGAGCGCCCCGTCAGACCGAAAAGCACGCCATCGAAGGCGGCCAGGAGCGTCATGAAGGGCGTGACGCCGCGCCGGGCGGAGAAGACCGTGAGGGCTTCGGACAGATCGGGCGGGAGCGTGAAGGTCTCCACGGCCCCGGCGTCCGCCCGCATCCGCCGCGCCGGGACCGTGGGCGGCGTGTATCCGGCGAGCGCCTGCCGCCACCACGCGCGCATGTCCTCGAACGCGGCGCCTCGCATCCACGCGCGCTGCGCCCGGGCATAGTCTCCATACGACGCCGCGAGCGCAGGCAGCTCGGGCGCCCGCCCCTCCGTCCGCGCCGCGTAGGCCTTCCCGAGATCCTCCGCAAAGACTCCGAGCGACCACCCGTCGGCAGCGAAGAGGTGGAGGCTCACGTGTAGCGTATGGTCCTCGTCTCCGCTTCGAAAGAGCCTCGCGTGGATGACCGGCCCCTTTTCGAGGTCGAACGGTCTCCGGGAAGCCTCTCGGAGCGCCGCGCGCAGCCGCCCGGCGTCCATGCTGCCGAGATCGACGACTTCGAGCCCCGAAACAGGCTCCTTCGCCGTCTCCGGCACGGGCTTTCCCCCGCGCACGGCGACGGTCGTGCGGAGCGTCTCGTGCCGCCGGACGACGTCGGCGAAGCTTTCGGCGAGGGCGGTCGCGTCGAGCGGGCCGAGCAGCCGCCACGCCGCCGTCACGTGGAAGGCGGGGTCACCGGGACGCAGCTGATCGAGGAGCCACAGCCGCTCCTGCGCGAGCGAGAGCGGAGCCGGTCCGGAGCGCGCGCTTTCCGACGGCTCAGCCTCCCCCCGATGCCGGCGGAGCCGTTCTTCGAGGAGCGCTCGTCGTTCGGGCGAGAGCGTGGCGAGCCGCGCCCGGAGTTCGGGCGGCAACGCCTCGTCCGGAGCGCGTGGATCCGTGCCGTCGTTCGGGTGATTCATTCAATCGAGCGGAAGGGCGAGCCCGCGTCCTTCGAGGCGGAGCCGCCGGGCGACGGCGAGCACCTCGGGCCATACGGCCGTCAGTTCCCCGAAGCGCCGGACGAGCCGCCGGAGCGCCGCGCGGGCCGCCGGAGCGTCGCGCCCCCGCCTCAGATCGAGGGGGACGTCGTACTCGGGTGCGTCCATCGCGCGCGCGAGCATGCTCCGGTATCGCCGGAGGTGCTCGGCCCAGAACGGCGCTTCAGGACCGTCTTCGCGGAGCCGTTCGTCGAGACGCGCGAGGAAGCGGATGTTCATGGCCCGGAGGCGCTCGCGCACGAAAGCGTCGAACTCCGGAAGCGGTTGTTGGCCGATCTCGACGAGGTGCGCGCCGAGCGCCCGCATCGCCGCGGCCGGGTCCGCCGCCTCGCCTGCGAAGCCGTCGAGACAGGCCATCATCACTTTTGCCACGTCAACGCCCGCGGCCGTGCGAAAGATCTCGCCGGGCCAGAACCGCCGCTCTTCCACCGGACGATGGGGCAACACCCAGGGCAGATGCAGGAACGAGACGCCGGGCGCGCCCGCATCCACCATGCGCCCGAAGACGAGGTCCTGCCCGCGCGCCACGGGCAAGAACGGCGGCAGGTCGGCGCGGAGATCATAGCCGGCAAAGGTGGTCATCGCGAGCGTGCCGTCGCTCACCGTCGGCCGCCGCACGGCGCGGATGAGGTTCCGGCTCGTGACGGCGGTGCGATACGCCGCTTCGGAGCGCACGAGCCGCCGGTGCGATTCGCCTTCGAGGAGGAGATACCCCATCGGCGCGCCCCAGCAACCGAAGGGCGCGCCCCACCCGCAGTCGCCCGCAAGACCGTTGAGCGTCACGCCCACCCGGGCCGTCCTCAACCGGCGGAGGGCTTCTTCGGAGCCGCGCGAACACAGGGGCGCGTGGTCGTCGATCAGGCGGGAAACGTCCGCACCGAGGTAGGCTTCGTGCAGCGCCAGGAGGTCCTTCTCGACGAACGTGACGGCCCGCATCGCGGCCTCGGCGTCGGGAAAAAACCAGTACGCGCTCGAATCGCGCCCGGCGCTCACGGCGAGGCCCTCGTCCCACTCCGGGGGGCGCGCGGGACGCCCGAGGGTGTCGTCGTCCACACACAGGAGTCCCGTCCCGGCGGCGTGGAGGAGCATCGCGTTCCGGTTGGCGCCCGGCGTATGGCCGACGCCCTCCTCATCGAAGAGCGCAAACCGCACCGCCTCCTTCGGCAGCCCCTCGGCGATGAGCGTCTGTGCATACCTCCGTTTCTCCTCGAAGCCCGCATAGTGCACCGGCACGGCGTGGGTGTTGCGGAACTCCCGGAGCATGGCCCGGTATCGCTCGCGCACCTCGGGGCGGGTCGAGTCGTCGATCACGACCACGTCGGGCGTGCGTCCGAAGCGGCGGGCGTTTTCCACGTACGAGGTCAGGGCGCGGCGGGCGGCCGCCACCCGGTTGCGCGTGACGAGGCCGAGCGTCGTGAGGACGGCGCCGGAAGACGGCGACGAGGCGGCGGGCACGGGCGCAAGGACCCGAGCCGGCGGCGCACCCGCCAGGCCGTCGAGCTGAGCCTGCACCTCTTCTTCCGAGAGGGTTTCGATCTCGTCGAGGAGTTCGGAGAGGAGGGTCGCGTCGGGGCATCGAGGCGGGGCATTCCGGATCGCCCCGGCCACCTCCGCCACGGTCGGGTGACGGAAAAAGGTCTGGAAAGAGAGGTCTGCGCCAAAGCGCTCCCGGATGCGCGCCATGATCTGTGTGGCGGCGAGCGAATGGCCGCCGAGGGCGAAAAAGTTGTCGTGCACGCCCACGCGGTCGAGTCCGAGCACGGCGGCCCACATCGCCGCGACGTCGCGTTCGAGGGCGTCGCGGGGCGCCTCGTACGCCGCCGGTTGCGCAGGTCGTCGCCGGGCGGCGGCCGCCTCCACCTCGGCGCGGATGTCCGCCACGCGCCCTCCCATGGCGGCCACGTGCAGCATGCGCATGGAGGGCGCCGCTCCGGTGGTCCGCCTCCCGCTGCGCTTCGTCTCCGCCGGGCGCTCCGCCGGACGCTCCGCCTCGGGCTCATAGACCAGCTTCGCCAAGGTCTCCGCCCGGAAGCAGAAGCCGTCGGGCTCCGGTTCGAGGTCGCTCGGGATGCTCCGGAGAAAATCCTCCACGGGCCGGTTGCGCCCCGAGGCTCGGAAGCGGACACGCACGAAACGGAGGCCGTTCGACCGGGCGTATGCGCCCAGCCACGCCGTCATCCGATGCTCGACGCCGCGTCCGAGCACCCGGCAGCTCACGAGAAACGTGTCCACGTCGAGCGTGTCGTGCTCGAGGCGCCACGTGAGCAAGCCGGTGCGTCCGTACGCGCCGAAGCGGTCGCGGACGGAGACGATGCGGCACGCCTCGCCCCGCGCCCGAAGTTCGCCCTCCGAGCGAGGCTTCGGCCACGCATTGAACTGGTTCGTCCTCCGGGTCAACTGCGCCGCGCGGGCCCAGGCCCCCTCCTCCGGCGCGGCGATCTCCACTTCGAGCGCGAGCCCCTCGATGAAGTCGCGGAGGCTCGGGGCTGCGCTCATCGCCTCCGCCCGCCGCGCTTCCCGGCGATAATGTCCGGCGCGAAGGGCATCCTCGGCCGTTCTTTCCGGCGCATCGAACGCCCACACGTGTTCGAGAAAGGCGGGAAGGTGGCGGGGATCCGAGGGGAGCGGGAGCACGAGCGTCTCCGGGAGCCGGGCGGCCACCTCGGCACATTCGATGGGGTTGTCGTCGATGAAGATGAAGCTGTCGAGACCGAGGTTGAGCTCGCGGGCCATCGCGAGGAGGTTCTCCGACTTCGGCCGCCAGTTGATGCGTCGAACGTGGAAGTGCTCCATCCGGAGCGGCATCTCGGGATGCGCGTCGAAGACCGCCGCCACGTCCGCCGGGTCGTTCTTCGTGCAGAGGGCCAGGAGCATGCCCGCCTCGCGCCGCTCCTTCATGAACATCTGAAGCGCCCGGTGCGGTTCGTCGAGCACGACGTTCTCCGGCCCGTCTTCGCCGCACACGCCCCGCCAGAGCGTCTGATCGGCGTCGAGGACGATCACCTTGTACGGCTTCCGCCGGAGCGCGAGCATCCGCCGCGCGGCAAAGGCGCCGAGCGCCGTGAAGAAATCGGGGGTGAACGGGACGTGGCCGAGCGCGTCGGCATAGTCGTCGAAGATCGCCTCGACGGGATAGGTCGCCAGCACTTCGGCGGCGCCGGCGACGTGCACGGCCGGCATCGCCGACGCCGCCGTTCGGATGCGCGCCTCCATCGAAGCAAGCTCATCGTCGGCGGCGGCGGAGGGACAGAGAAAGACGAGATGCGGGACCACCGCGCGCCCGGCGGCGGCGCGAAGGGCGTCGAGGAAAGCGTCCACGTTGGCCCGGAGAGCGCCGTCCGGACCTTCCGCGCCGTCCGGACCTTCCGAGGTATCCCGCCGCCAGTCGTCGAGGCGGACGAACACGAGGTTAAAGCCCGCCTCGTTCCGCCCGAGGAGGCTTTCGGGATCGAGGAGCTGTTGAAAAACCTGATGATACGGCGCGAAAGTGATCGCGTGCGACACTCCGAAGACGTCGAGCCAGTGCCCGAGGGTCGCGCCTACCGGCTCCGCCGTGAACGTCGCCGCCACGGCAATCGTCTGTGTCTCTGTTTGCTCCATGTAAACCCTTTCGCGCGCGGCTTCGTGAGGTCAGGTTTTCTCCCCCGAGAGGACGGCTCCGACGGGGGTGTTTACTTCAGGCACGCGGCATCGATACGTGATATTTCGGCGAATCGGGCGATGGGTTAATTCCCACGGGCAAAAGGTCAGGGGCGGGTCTTCACACGGGTGAGACGCTCGTACAGGTTTTCGCGCCAGTACGGGGAGCGCACGTGTTCGACGAGCGTCATGCGGTAGCGCCCGCTCGCCCCTTCGAGGCGGAGGAGGAGCCGGCCGGGCCCGACGCCGCGCCAGTACGTCTCCTCGCGATCCGTCTCCTCCCCGACCGGTGAGGGCACGCTTTCGTCATAGACGAGCGTGACCCGTTCCGCTTCGCGCGCGCCGCCGGGCAGTTCGAGCGTCTCTCTCCCCCCGAATCGGGCCACGACGCCGACGAACCGTCCGTCTTCGAGCGCCACGGTGAAGGCTCGCTGCGGCTGCGCCGTAAAGTCGAGCGCGCGCACGAGCATGGGCACGAGCGCCGCCGGATAGGCGTTCGGACGATAGCGAAAGCGTCCCTCGCCGTTGCCGTAGTCGTCGCTCCGCCGGAGCATCGTCACCTCGCCGCCGGGATGGAAAGCCAGTTCACGGTACTGGTTCGAGCACCAGTCGAAGCTCGTGAACGAAGCCTTGAGCGGCGTCAGGTCGGCCTGTGCGGCATTGGTCACGTAGCTCCGTTTGAACTGATACGAGCGACTTTCGAACTCATAAAACAGCGCGTATTTGAAGGCCGGGACCCGAACTTTTGCTTCGCGCCCCGCCTTCGCCATCGCCTCCGGGTCGAAGTCGTGCTTGACGAGGTACGAGCCGGCGAGGAAGCGCTGCGGGGCGTCTTCGCCATACTGGTTTCGGGTGCGCTCGACCTCGTAAAACGTCACCTCCGCCTGCCCGTCGTTCCACAGGTCGGCGGTCAGGTACGCGGCGTCGGTGATCGGTTCGGCGGCGGCGGGCGGCTCGGGCGAAGCGGCGCACCCGGCCATGAGCGATAGCCCGGCAAAGAGGATCGGAAAAAGGACCAGTCGTCGCATGGCGGTTTCCGTTCGGGAGAGGATGGACAGGCGAAATACGGCGGGCATGGGGCCTCCCGCACCCATGATAATTCCGAAGCGGCGACGATGTTCGCCCGCCTCCCGCCCCGCGCGGATCCTCCGCGCCCTCCGGAGCGTCCCATCGCCTGTCGGACGAGTGATCCACACATCCATACGAGCAATCCCATGACGGCAGAAGAACTCGCGACACAGGTGGAAAAAGAAGGGCTTGTCGTCTTGCCCGAAGCGACGTGGAACGCCCTCGCGCCCGCCTTCGAGGAGGTCGAGCGTCACCCCACGTTCATCGCGGGCGACCTCGTCCTCGTGCGCCTCGGCGATGCGCTCGCCGCCGTCGAGGAGCCGAAGCCGGGCGAGCGGGTCCTCCGTCGCCTGCCCGATCTCGAAGCCGCGCACGCCTTCGTCGAGGACCGCATGGCGACCTATGACCGCATGTGGGACGGCTGCGGCTGCCGCGTCGACTATTACGCGCCGCCCGACGCCGAGGCGACTCCCGCCGCCTGTGAGCTCCCGGCGCCATCGGACGCGGCTTCATAAAAAAGGGGAGAACCTCGATCGGAAGCCACACTCCGCGCCCCTTCGCCCGGTCCCCCCAAAAAAAACCGCCGAGGCTCATGGAACCTCGGCGGTGTTCGGGGCGCCCTCCCTCAAGGCTGGTTCTCCGTGGACGGCCACACATCCCCGGCAAACCGTGCGTCCGAAGTCCGGAGGTAGTCAAAAGACCCCGGCCGCACCTACACCCCGATGTTTCAACTCCATACGCAGACGAAGGCCGATTGTGACGACGTCCGTGATTTTTTCAGAACGAATGAACCGTCCCGATTCGTATACGCTCATCGACTCAGCCAGTACGTGAGCTTGACCATGAAGATGTTGTCGGCCTTCGCGTTGAAGATCCTGCTCACGGAGCGGGTGAAATCGAACGCGCCCGTGTTCTCGAAGTCCGCCCGGTTCTGGGTCCAGACGAGGAAGAGCGTCGAGCCGGGCTTGTATTCCCACCGGAGCACCGCCGTGCCGCGCAGCGAACTGAAGCTGAAGTCCTGATCCGGAAGCCGGATCGCCGCCGCCGGACCGTCGCCGTCGGGATCGGCGGTGAGCGTCTCGGCATCGAAGGTCGTTCCCTGCTCGCCATAGTTGATGAAGTCATAGCTCCTGGGCCGCGCGAGCTCTTTATACGTGTCGTAGTCCCCCGAGGAGACGAACGGTTGCGCGAAGAGCTGGAAGCTGAGCGTCGGGGTGAAGGTCCAGTTCAGCCGGATGCTGGTGGAGACCGTCGCCTGATCGAGTTCGGCGAAGACGTATCGCCGCCCGAAGGTGCGCGTGGCGAACGGATCGTCGAACTGCCCGACGTACTGCGCGAAGGTGCGGTTCAGGTTGATCTGCGGGCTGATCCGAAGCGAGACGTTCGGCGCGGGGTTCCACTGCACGCTCGGCCCGATGTTGAAGCTGCCCTCGTCCCGCTGCCGGTACACGTTTCCGCCAAGCCCGAAGACGAACGCCTTCCGGCTGTCCGTGTTGAACTCGAAGCCGAACTGAACGCCGGGGGGGTTGCGCGTCAGCGGCCCGCCGCGCGTCCGGCGGTTGTTCACCGTTTCCGGGTTGACGGCCGCGTTCATCCATATCCCGTAATAGTTGAGGAACTGGAAGAACGCGCCCGTCCACAACCCCGTCCACGTGGTGTTGCCGTCGAAGTCCAGGCTCCGGAAGGCGGCGGCGTTCCAGAAAATGCTGCGATACCACGACGTCGGATCGGTCCATCGATAGGAGGCGGCGAAGTGCCAGTTGATGACGTTCGTCTGCCACATGAAGCCGAGGTCGTTCACATCGAAGCCGGGGCTGATGAAGCCGAGCGCCGTGTTGATGGTGAGCTTGCCGCGCTGTTTGTTGAGCATTACGCGCCCGGACAGCCCCGAGAGCGAGGTGGCGCTGCTGTCCACGTCGGCGGCGTCGAAGTCGGGGCGCTGGAAGTAGTGGAGCGCGCTGCGCTGAAGGTCGATCATGCGCTGCGTCGTCCCGCGCACGTGCGTCCCGCCGAGCCATCCGGTGACGACCCACGTCTTCTCGGCGTCGAGGAACGTCCAGCCGTCCACGCCAAAGGTATACGCCTCACCGTTGATCTGATCCCTGAGCCTGTTCTCCCGGAAATCCCGTCGGGTAATGGTGGACATGAAGCCAATGGCCTGCCGTCCCTCGTTGAACTCTTTCTGCCCCCGGAAGATGCCGTAATAGGCCAACGGCTCGGCTTCGGCGCGGAACCGCTCTTCGCCGCGCTGGAGATCGGCCATGCCGCGTTCGGTCAGCGCCTGAATGGCGCCCACGTTGATCGAGCCGATGCGCCCGGTGAGCTTCGTCGCGCCGAGGATGCGCACGCCTTCGCTGACGTCCGCGTAGTCATAGGCGGGCAAGCGTCCCTGCGGCGCGCGCCCGATGCGGCGGCTGTAGAAAAAGTTCGGGTTCCCCCAGTTGAAGCCCCAGTTGTTGTTCGAGCCGCCGCGCCCGAAGCTGAAGACCGAAGCGCCCTCGATGAAGAACGGTCGTTTCTCGGGAAAGAACGTCTCGACGTCGCTCAGGTTGACCACGGCGGGATCGACCTCCACCTGCCCGAAGTCGGGGTTGACGGTGGCGTTGAGCGTCAGGTTGCTCGTCAGCCCCACCTTCAGGTCCGCGCCGAAGCCCGGCGTGTATCGGGAGCCGTCGTTGAACGGGTTGCCCGGGGGCTGATCGGTGAACTCG